>ERZ1066134.44-NODE-44-length-140161-cov-30.609367_pt1 | contig 140161 bp, 108 predicted proteins | sample MGYA00382781_ERZ1066134 | MGnify/ENA primary metagenome ERZ1066134 (study PRJEB33369, sample SAMEA5778364) | biofilm metagenome | biome: Industrial cooling water; feature: Water cooling tower basin; material: Biofilm | place: United Arab Emirates | collected... | reverse complement strand
GATTCAGTTCGTGGGGGCGGCGATCGGGATTTTCTAGATAGGCGTGTTGCTCGTCCTCGATCATCGGGATATCTTGCTCGACCAGACCATCCAGCAGTTTTTGGGCCGAGCCAAACAGACTGTTTTTGATCCAACGCCGAAAGGCGATCGGCAGTTTGTGGAGACGGGGAAAGGCATTCAACGAGGTGAAATGGATGAGGTAGGCGCGGGTGTGGGTTTCATCCACGGGACAAAACAGGCAATAAATGCGGAAATCATCCCCAAGGCGGGCCGCCCAATGGGGATAGACATAACTCACGTCCAGGGGTTCGGGGTGGAGTTGGCGCAATGCCGGGAAAAAGAGTTGGGAAATTGACCAGATTTTGTCGATGCGGTAATAACTTTGGGCGTTGTAGTGGGCATCAATGCGATCCTCGGTTTCGGCGATCGCCTCTAATTCCGCAGAAGCCCATGCCTGGTAGTCCTGATGCAAGTGCCCGTGGTACATATCCATCAGGTTTTCGATGAGATAGGAAAAGTGGCAGTTGGCCTCAATCACAGAGACGGTGGCGATGTAATTCAAGTGTTCCCATTCGGGTAAACCCAGGGGGGCGATCGCGGCGGCTTGGGTGGCATCACCGGGAAACAGCCAGATAAAACCATCCTGTTCCCGCACAGGGTATTTCTGAATGGTGCCAGAGGGTAATTTTTGGTTGGCTTCGAGATAGGGCACACAGGTACATTGCCCCTCGCTGCCAATGCGCCAGCCATGATACGCGCACTCCAACTCGTTGCCTACCACCGCACCCCGACTCAGTTTGACAAACCGATGGGGACAGCGATCGACCAAGGCGTGAACTTGGCCTTTGGAATCCCGATACAGCACAATTTCCTGGTGCCACACCACCACGCCCAAGGGTTGCTGGGTGAGTTCACTAGAGCGGGCCACCACATACCAGTGATTGGGGTTGATGCCTGCCCGCCGCAGATCAAATCGAGGCAATGCTGAAATGGAGGTGTTCATAAACCGTGAAAAAGGAAGGGAACAGGGAAGCCAGAACGGGAATTAGCCGTCGCGATGGACAAGTTCTGGGGCAAAAGCGGGTAAGCAAACGGCGATATATTCTGCCCCATCGGGATGAGGGGTACTGTAGCGCACCCATTCGCCTTTGGGAATCGTAATCGCCTGCCCCGCAGCGACATCAATGGTTTCGGTGGAGGTTTCAACGCGCAGGCAGCCCTTGAGCACAACGGTAAACTCGTCAAAATCGGGGGTTTGGCCGGGTTCACCCCACCCACTGGGGCTAATCATGCGGGCGATGCTCAGGGTCTGAGTTTGGGAATTGACACGACCGATGTATTCTTCGATGGTTTTGGGCGGTGTGCCAGCAGCTTGGAGCCGGGTGGGCGCGGAAATGAGGGTGGCCACAGGGTAAGATCCTTTGGGGTAAATGGGGGGCAGGGGCCGATGCTAGGGACTAAGAATTAAATCACTCCGTTGGATGGTAACTTACCCCCCGGCTCCGGGCCTCCGGGCTTGGGGGGGCAGGCGGGGGGAGGGCCATCAACCAATCAAAGGGAATTTAAGTTGCGATCGCTAGGTCAAAATCGACAACATCCCCTGAGGTTTCACGGTGAGGAGGGTGCGCCGCTGCACTCCTTCCTGGGCCAGGATGGCATTGCTAGCTAAGAGGCCGCTGCTGATCGCCCGCTCCATCAGACCGCAGGGGAAGGGCATTTTTACCCAGTCACCCGCAAAGATGAGGTTGGTGACGGGGGTGGTGGTTTCGGGGCGATCGCGATAGCTGCCGGGGGGGAAGCCAGAAAAATTCTTCTGGTTCACCAATTCCCGGTGAAGCAGGGTGGCGCTTTGCAGGGCAGGCACGATTTCGTAGAGTTCCGACTCAAAGGCACTGAGCACGGCCTCCTGGGTGGGAAATTCTTTTTCTTTGTAGCAGTAGGCATGGAGTTCAACGACGCTGCCCCCAGTCTTTTCAGCCCAGGCGATGTAGTCATCTTGGATGCGGTGATAGAGGGTGATGCTGTCGGTGAGGCGGTAGCCCGATAGGGAAGTGAACCAGCTTTGATTCCACTCAAAGTCGCGATCGAACCAGAACCGACACACGGCAAAGGGGTCAGCAACGGCGAGTTGGGCGACCTGCGATCGCACCTCTGGATGCACATCCCCCGTCATGCGGGAGAACAGATGTTGCACGCCTAAGACATCTGCGGCAATCACAAAGTAATCGGCCTGGAGGGTTTGAGTTGCGTCGGGGGGGGCGGGCTGGGGCTGGGTGGCGACCAATTTCACGCGATCGCCCGTGGTGGCTTGCACCTTGAACCGGGGTAAATCGCGCTGGGCTGGGCCACGGATGACCTTCCCGTTTTTGTCGTAGACCGCACCATGACAGGGACAGTGAAACTCGCCCGCCTCGTTGGGATGCACCGTACAGCCCTGGTGAGTGCAGGTGAGGGAGAGGGCTTCTTGTTGGGCCGGGTTCACCGCAAAGACGCGATCGCCCCCGCCATAAAACCGGAGGGCACCGGGGGTTGCCTCGTCTAGGGTGGGGTTGGGGTTAACCCAAAAGGGCACCGTACTCTCCACACTGCCTTTTTGGTAAGTCAGGGATTGGACTTTGCCGTCCTGCCAGTCGATGTTGGTGACCGACGCTTCGGTGATGATCTGCCCCCCATTGCGGACAATGGCCTGGGCGATCGGGTCTACTAAACTCCGGCCCATGTCTTGCCGTGTCCCGTTGAAGGCCAAGCCTTCGGGATTGCCAAAAAAGTAAAAATGGAAAAACTGCATCAGTTCGCCTGCACTCAACACATCCGGCGAGTTCAGGCTGGATTTGGCAAAGGGCAGAAAATAGAGGTCATACAAACCTTTGGGAAAGTCGTTGTTGACCCATTCCGCCACGGAGATGTCGTCTAACCGCTTGTAGCTGCTTTGGGGTTTGAAGCCGGTGATTTCGCGAAAGACTTGCCAATGTTCGTATTTCGTCAGGTTAAGCCCCCATTTCAGGCGGTTATTCGAGGCAATGGCCAGATCAACAATGTTCCACGGAAAGGCGGAGTGGCTGGGCCGAAAGACTTCCGGTTTGTAATCTTCGCCGCGATACATGACGGAGTAAAAATTCAGCGACTTGAAGTTTGGCTGAATCTTCAGTTCATCGACCAGACTCCACAAGTTGTAATACTGCGGGAAAAAGCCATGAAAGCCGTGTTCCATGTGCAGCGGTTCGCCGTTGACGTTAATTGCCCAACTGGCAATTTTGCCGCCAAGTTGGGGGGCGCGTTCGAGGAGCGTGACCTGGATGCCCCGCTGACTCAGTTCATAGGCGCAGGCGAGGCCCGCCAGACCACCGCCAATGACGATCGCCGTCTGAGGTTGACTGACACGATAGGGCAGGGCGATGGCATCTTGTTGAAAAACAGCGGGCTGGGGTTTGGACAATCGTGAATAGCTGAGAAATCCCCCAAAAGTACTCACACCAGCCAGCTTGAGTAGTGTTCTGCGAGAAAGCTGGCTTTGGAGCGAAAAATCAAACAGATGCTTCATGGGGCGTGACGGATCCTGTCATGAGTCTAGGGTGGAAATGAGGGGGAGAGTGAACCACGGTTTCGCTGGCCCGAAAGGCCGAATGCAGGAACGTGGGGGAAAAGCGTCAGGCTGAGACGCTGAATGGATGTACGCCCAGGATTGGGGCATGGATTCAAGTTGAGAAGCTGAATTTAAGCCAATGTTCCATATCGCCGAGTGTTCATAGGTTTTCTCCGCTACACATAGTCTGATTTTCTGGGAAATCATTTAAATTTTGGTTTTTTTTCGGGAGTTGGCTGGCCTTTTCGGGGGTTGGCGGCTTTTCTTCCGAAGGAATCATACCCGAATTGTTTTGCGCGATCGCAGCCGAACTGGGCGATTTGGCACGGGTTAGATTTGGCGCGGGTTAGATTTAGCGCGGGTTAACAGTGTACTCCAGGATTTGGGATGCGCAATGGGGCACCCACTGGCGGCGAAACCGAAAACTAAGGTTGATTGGGTACAGCCGAGACTATGCCCTGGCGGCCAGGGCAAACGGGGCGAAGGGTTTGAATGGTTGTGAACGGTTTGATTTTGCTGCTGGCAAATGATGGCGATCGCCCCAGCACCACGTACCCCGAATCAACCCCGCATTGCAGGGCTGAAGGCGGCGCAACGGGCGATCGCCAACGAGCCACCCGAGTTGGGTCGCTGTAAGCTGACTGGCACTGTGCCAAAGGCTGCGCTGCCGCATGGCTCGCCAGAATGAGTGAGTTGGCCAGTGTGGGGCCGCTGATGTGGGGCCACCGATTGCCGCTCATCCGCATCCAACCCAATCACTTAGCCAATCAGGTCGGCATTGGGTTTGTGGATTGGCAACAGCACGTTAAACACAGAACCTTCGCCCACTTTGCTTTTCACGGAGATGGAGCCTCCGCAGTGGAGGAGGAGTTGCTGGACAATGGTGAGCCCCAGGCCCGCGCCACTGGATTCATCGGCGGCTTGGCGAATGCGGTAAAAGCGATCGAAAATTTTGGGAATTTCCGTCTGCATAATGCCAATGCCCGTATCCCGCACTTCGAGTTGCACGTAATCACCTTGCTGTTTCGCCCGCACCCAGACCTGGCCGCCGCTGGGGGTGTATTTGATGCCGTTATGCAGCAGGTTAATCACAATCTGTTTGACCCAGTTGCTCATGCAGGCGACCGCAGGCAGATCTTCGGGGATGGTGTAGGCTAGCCGAATGCCTTTTTCTTCGGCAACGGGTTGATAGGTACTGACGACCCCAGGCACCACTTCGACTAAGCGCAGGGCAGGCAAAACGGTGGGTTCTGAGGTTTGGTCAATTTGCACCAGGTTGAGCAGGCTGGTGATGAGGGAGCTTTGGCGATCGCACTCCTTGGCGATCAAGTCCATATATTTTTGGCGTTGGGGCGGCTTGAGGTTGGGCGAACTCAGCAGCGACAAAGCAGTTTTGATTGTGGTTAAGGGGGTGCGCAACTCTTGGCCAACGGTGTTGAGGAAGTCGTCTTTGAGTTGCAGCGTGTTGCTCAGTTCTTCCTTTTGTTGCTGCAAGACATCAACCTGTTCCGCTTGTTTGCGGTAGGCCGTGCTGCGATGCCAGAGGTCTTCCTGATATTGCAGATCTTTGGTAAACAGTGCTTCCAGTAGGGGAATTGTGGACGGGGCCGTGCCCATCGCCTGTTGCCACGTCGCCCATTGGTCAGTCAAGGCCCGCGCCGTTGCCAAAGACTCGCTCTCGGCATGGTTCATGGTGATCGAAACTGCTGGTTCTGTGGCAATGGCACTGCCCAGCGCTAGCAAACTTTGGTCTACGGTGGCCACGTCAAAGGTATGGATCGCCAGTAAAAGCTGTTTGCGATCGGGCCCAGTGTCGAGCAAGTGGGGCGCATGGCCGTAGGTGCCGATTCCGTTCATTGATGGCCCCAAATCTGATGATTTGGCGGCGTGGGCAGAGCGGGGACGATGGGCAAAAATGGCTCCTTTGAACCGTTCTGACCAGATGATGAGAAAGTATTCGCGGCGGAAGAGGCCCTCTGGTGGTAGTTGGATGGACGCGATCGCCGGGGGTAAATCTGGCTCTGTACGGTTCGCATCCCCGCTGGTTACGGTGCCATTAGGGGTGTTGTGGCTGTCAATTTCGTCGGTTTCATCCCGCTGGATCCCAAAATAATAGGCTCCCTTGGCGATGCCTAAAGAAACGTATCGATTCAGTCCATCCCACCAGGCTTCAGCGCGGGGCAACTTGGCCCAGACCAAGGCCGAAATTTCCTGTTCAATGAGTAGGTTAATCAACGCATCGCTGATGGCCTTGAGAGTGGCTGGACTAACCTGAAGCGCCGTGACTGCCGGATTAGCCTGGAGCACTAATTCGTACAGCGAAACATCGGATGTGGAGGTTGAATTCATGGGTGATGGGGAGGAAGGACAGCATTGTGTCAGCTTGTAAAGATGCAACCCTATATCTTAAGGCTGATTTTAGCATTGCCTTCTCCTTCCTTCCCCTATCGTTAACCGAAAGCTTACAATCTGTTGCGGTTTGCCCGTTCGCGCAGGGCGGCGTGGGCTTGTTCCCGATCGTCGAAATGAATTTTCTCGGTGCCAAGAATTTGATAGTCTTCGTGGCCTTTGCCCGCGATCAAAACCCCATCCCCTGGTTGGGCCGCGCCGATTGCCGCCTGGATTGCTGCCGCGCGATCGCCCTCCACAATGGGTTGGACGGAGGCTGGAATGCCCGCCACAATATCAGCCAGGATCCGTTGGGGGTCTTCGGTGCGCGGGTTATCAGACGTGACATAGACAACATCGGCCAGGTTCGCAGCAATGCTGCCCATTTGCGGTCGTTTTGTGCGATCGCGATCGCCCCCACACCCAAACACACAAATCATCTGGCCGGGAATAAAAGGCCGAGCGGCTTTCAGCAAATTCTCTAAGCTATCCGGCGTGTGGGCATAGTCCACAATCACACTCACATCCTGTCCTGGGCCGACTTGCACCTGTTCCATCCGACCGGGCACTCCCACAAACTGGGGCAACGCCGCGACCAGTTGCTCCAATTCCAACCCTAGGTGCAACGCTGCACCCACGGCGGCCAACAAATTCGCCAGATTAAACTGCCCTACTAACGGCGACACAAAGGGCACCGACCCAACTGGTGTATGCAACGTGCCACTGACACTGGCTGGGCCATAGCTCAAATCTCCTGTCCACAAATCGGCGGCGGCATCGTGAGTGCTATAAGTCCAAACGAGATCGGCTGGGAGTTGCTCGGCCAACCGTTTGCCATAGGGGTCGTCCAGGTTGATTACGGCCCGCCCTTGCAGGTAATCCGTTGAAAATAGGAGGGCTTTTGCCGCGAAATAATCCTCCATGTCGGTGTGGTAGTCGAGGTGGTCTTGGGTCAGGTTGGTGAAGACGCCGACAGCAAACTGACAACCGAGGACGCGCCCTTGGGCCAGTGCATGGGAACTGACTTCCATCACGCCATACTCGCAGCCAGCGGCAACGGCCTCTGCAAACTGGTGCTGCAAATCTACGGCAAAGGGAGTGGTGTGGGCGGCAACCTGTTGGTGGCCCTGCCAGCGGGTGTAGAGGGTGCCCATGAGCAGCGTTGGTTTTTGGGCGGTATGCAGAAAAAATTCGATCAAATGGGTGGTGGTGGTTTTGCCGTTGGTGCCGGTCACTCCGACCAGGTTGAGTTTTTGGGTGGGTTGGCCATAAAAGGCGGCGGCCAGCCGAGCACAGGCTTGGGCCATGTTGCTAGCCGGGATGAGGCAGGGGGCCGGGGTGGCGGCTTCCAGGCCAGGTTTGGCTTTGGCGTAGGCGGCTTCGGAGACGATCGCGGCGATCGCTCCAGCGGCGATCGCGCCAGACCAAAATTCGCCTCCATCTACTCGGGTTCCTGGCATCCCGATAAATACGTCCCCGGCTTGGCAGGCCAGGGAATTAGTGGAAAGTCCTTTCACGGGTTGGTCGAGGGCCGGATGGTTGGGGATTTGGGCCATATCGGCGATCGCGGCCAGCAATTCACGTAACGTCATGTCAGCATCTCCTCACAAAACCTGATTCTATTGTGCGGAATTCATTAATAATTTCTGTAACATCCGTTCCAACTGGGCAACAGATGCGCGGGGGGACGGGCGGGGCACTGGGGCAGGGGCCGTAGCCGGATCAGTCTGGATAAAAAGCACCGGAATCTCGTATTGGTACGCTTGGAACCAGTCGGCCTGGGTGGTGATATCCCGAATTTCTAGCTCGAACGGGAGAGCTTGAATGGCTTCCAACTTTTCTTGTAACCCTTCGCAGAGATGACACCCGGGTTTGCTGTATAGGATTAAGCGCATGAATGAAAGTTACCAATAAACGTTTTAATTTTAAGTTTTGTGCCTGGGTGAGGGTTCAACTGGAACGGCTAAAGCAAAGCGGTGAGTTTGGCATCTATCTTATGCCGGAGATGAGTTATTTGAATAACCGTTTTGTAAGCTCACAGTTTTCGATATGGTATTAGAACTGACCTGAGCCAATCGCTCTCAACAATGACCCAATCGATCGACTCCCGCACCCAGCCTACAAAGTTTGACTTGAAACGGCTGAACCAAAAGTTCGATAAAATCCACCCCAAAGACATCTTGGCGTGGTGTGTAGCTAGTTTCCCTACGGAATTAGTTCAAGTTAGTACCTTTGATGTCGATGATCTGCTTGTCACTGACTTACTCTATCGAGAATTGAAACCGAAACCGCCTATCCCGGTTTTATTTGTCGATACCCTGCATCATTTTCCTGAAACCCTGGACTGTGTGGTGCACGCCAAGCTCCATTACCAGCTCAAGCTCAAAATTTTTCGGGTTAAGGGCTTGAAGCAAAAAGACGAGTTTACGACTCAGTATGGTGAGCAGCTTTGGCAGACTGACCCTCAGCAATACGAGCAGTTGACCCAGGTGGAACCGCTGAAACGGGGCCTGAAAGAATTGGGGGCGATCGCCTGGATTAGCAGTTATCGCCGCGATCAGGATCCCCAGTTTGCCGATCTGCCGATTTTTGAGCTGGATGCTGCTGGTCGTTTGCGGATTAATCCCCTGGCGAACTGGACGCGCCGGGAAACATGGGCCTATGTTTTTGAGCATGATGTGCTCTACAACCCCTTGCACGATCAGGGGTACACGATCATTGGGGATGCGCCCACAACCCAGCCCAAACAGGCAGAACTCAGCGAACCAGAGGAAGCAATTCCGCCCCGCCGCCCCCAACCGGAAAAAACCGTCTGGTAAATTTTTGCCTTGGGGGGCATTGCAAGACAGGGGATGGGCCAACCGACCGACGAGGCCGTGTGGGTGCCTATCCCTGACGGGGTTGTGGGTTGGGGATGTTCATTGGGATCGAGGGCTATGGCAAAAACGGTTTTGATTACAGGGGCTTCGTCGGGGATTGGCTATGAGACGGCGAAGGTGTTTCAGCAGCGCGGCTGGAATGTGGTGGCTACGATGCGATCGCCAGACAAGGCGGGAGATCTGGCTAACCTGCCGAATGTCCTGTGTTTGCCGTTGGATGTGACCCAGGAGGCGACAATTCCGGCGGCGATCGCGGCGGCGATGCAACACTTTTCCATCCTTGATGTGTTGGTCAACAATGCGGGCTATGGCTTGCTAGGGCCATTTGAAGCGTGTACGCCGGAGCAAATTGAGCGCCAGTTTGCGACCAATGTGTTTGGTTTGATGGCCGTTACCCGTGCGGTGTTGCCTTATTTTCGGCAGCAGCAATCAGGTTTAATTATCAATGTGGCCTCCATTGGGGGGCGGTTAGCGTTTCCCCTGTATAGCTTGTATCACGGCACCAAATGGGCAGTGGAAGGGTTTTCTGAATCACTGCGGTATGAGTTAGAGCCGTTCAATATTGCTGTAAAGATTATTGAACCGGGGCCAATCAAAACCGATTTTTACACGCGATCGCCCGACCTGGCCCAACAACCAGGGCTAACCGCTTACGACGGGTTTGTGCAAAAGGTGTTGCCACGGGTGACGCAAATCGGGGAAACGGGATCACCCCCAACCGTAACCGCCAATGTGATTTATCGTGCCGCTACCGATGGCCGCCGCAAACTGCGCTATCCTGCTGGGGGCAATGCGGGGCCGTTGCTCTTGCTGCGGAAACTGTTACCTGATAGCCTATTTAGTCAAATTGTCCGTGCGGTAACGTTGTCCTAGCCGCCCCCTGCTGGCCCACCTGTATGATCGATTTTTTGTCTAAATACGGCATTCTGCTGGTTTCGATGTTGTTTGGAGCCGTGCTGGGGCTGTCCCAATATTTACCACTCATGGCCGGACAATTATCGTTGGCCAGTCCTGGGTTTTATGCCCTGGGGGGGTACATTGCCGCCATTCTTTCGACGAAGGTGTTTCCACCTGCGCCGGGGGCTTTGTTCCCAGTGCCGTTACTGCTGCTAGAAATGGCGATCGCAGGGGGAGTATCGGCGGTGCTGGCTGTGTTGGTTGGCTTTCCGGCATTGCGGCGCTTGCGCGGAATTTATTTGGCGATCGCCACCATTGCCTTTGTCGAAATTCTGCGGATTGTTTGCCTCAATTTGGAAATTACTGGGGGCGCGGTCGGCATTTTTGGCATTCCCCAACCCTTTGCCCAACCCCTGGGCTATCTCTGGATTGCGGTGCCCCTGTTGCTGCTGAGTATGGTGTTTCTCTATCGGCTGGAGCGCATCCGGACGGGGCGGGCCTTTCTGGCCATTCGGGAAGACGAGCTAGCTGCTGACGCGATGGGCGTCAATCCCACGTACTTTAAGGTGTTGGCTTTTACCCTCGGTGCCGTGCTCGCGGGGCTAGTCGGTGTGGTGAGTGCCCATTTTCTGAATACCTGGAATACGCGCCAGGGCACCTTTGATAGCAGCATTATCATCCTGGCGTTTGTGTTGATTGGGGGGTCGCGCACGTTCTTGGGGCCAGTCTTGGGGGGCATGATTTTCACCGCGTTGCCGGAAGTGCTGCGAGCGATGGCTGATACGCCTGGGTTGCCGCTGTGGTTGGCTCAGTTTTTGCGCGATGGTCGCCTGATCATTTTTGGGTTGCTAATTGTTCTTGGCACGATCTTCTTTCCCAAAGGGTTGGTTACGCCGGACTGGTGGCAACGACGACGGGCCAAAGCCACGGCGATCGCCAAACCAACCGATCCCACCTAATGGCTGATGTTAAATAGTTGGAGTTAACAAAATTCTCTGTAAAACGATAAGCTTCTGTAACTAAAACTGCTAAAAACCGTAATGTTTGTGGGCATCCCGGAGGAGGGTCGCTAAAATAATCAGCACTTATGCCGCCGCTGATGGAGATCCATGACCAACTCGCCCACTCTGACCCCGATCGCCGCAGGTCTGCAACACCAACGGGCCGGACGCTTTGCCGAAGCTGAACAGGTTTACAAGCTCCTTTTACAAGAACAACCAGATTCGGTAGATGCGCTGAATTTGCTGGGGGCACTGGTCTACGAAGACAGCCGCTACGAGGAAGCCCAGGATTATTTTGAACGGGTGCTGAACTTGAAGCCGGGGGCCGAATCCCACAACAGCATGGGCATTGTGCTGAAGGCGCGGGGGCACTATCAAGAAGCGGTAGACCACTATCGGCAGGCGTTAACGCTGAAACCAGAGCAACCCGAAGTGTTGAGCAATCTGGGGAATGCGTTGAAGGAAATTGGGGAACTGGAGGAGGCGATCGCGGTTTATGAGCAAGCTCTGGCGCTGCGGCCCAATTATGCCGAGGCGCACAATAATTTAGGCATTATTTACAAAGAGCGAGGGGATTTAGACAAAGCGAGTCGGTGCTATCGGGAAGCCCTGAGCTTGAAGCCGAATTACGCCGAGGCCCACCATAACTTGGGGATTGTGCTGGGCATTCAAGGAAAGGCTGAGGAGGCGGTGCGCTACTTCCAGCAGGCGATCGCCCTGAAGCCCAATTATGCTGATGCCTATCTCAACCTGGGTTCGACCTTGCAGCAGCAGGGCAAACTAGAGGAGGCGATCGCCCAGTACCAACGGTTGCTGGCACTGAAGCCGAACCATGCCGACGGGGCCAATAGTTTGGCGTTGGCCTTGCAGCAACAGGGCGACATTGACGGGGCGATCGCAGCGTTTAAGCGGGCGCTGGAATTGCGGCCCAATTTTCCGGGAGTGTGCAATAACCTGGGGAATTTACTGCTGGAAACGGAGCAAACCGAGGCGGCGATCGCCCACTACGAACGGGCGATTGAACTGCGGCCCAACTATCCCGAAGCGTTGAATAATTTGGGCAATGCGTTGCAAAAGCAAGGGCAAATCCCGCAGGCGATCGCCAACTATCGCAAGGCGTTGGAACTAAAACCCAATTTTGTGGAAGCCCTCAGCAATTTGGGGGCGGTGCTCAAAGATCAGCACAAACTGCCAGAAGCAGTGTCCTGTCTGGAACAGGCGGTTTCCCTGAATGATGGGTTTGCCGAAATTCACAATAATTTGGGGAACGCTTACCAGGAACAAAAGCGCCACGAAGACGCGATCGCCTGTTACCTCCGGGCGGTGGAGTTGAAACCAGACATGGCCGAAGTCCGCAGCAACCTGGGCAATATGCTGCAATACATGGGGGATTTTGAGGGCGCGTTTGAGCAGTTTCACAAGGCGATCGAAGTGCAGCCCGACTTTGCCGGAGTGTATAACAACTTGGGCATTACCTACCGCAATTCGGGCCAGGTGCAGGAAGCCTTTGCCGCCTACGACCGGGCGATCGAACTCAAGCCCGATTTTGTAGAAGCCCACTGGAACAAAGCCCTGAACTACCTCCTCATGGGCGACTTTGAACAGGGCTTTGCCGGCTATGAATGGCGGTTCAAGTGGACGCGCTTTATTGAACAAAACCCCGCCCGCACCTATGCCCAACCCCGCTGGCAAGGGGAATCCTTGGCGGGCAAAACCATCCTGCTCTATTCCGAACAGGGCATGGGCGACACCATTCAGTTCATCCGCTACATTCCGCTGGTGGCGGCTCAGGGCGGGCGAGTGGTGCTGGAGTGTCACCCACCGCTGAAGCAGTTGTTCCAGAATTATCCCGGCCTCGATCGCTTTGTGTCCTATGGGGAAGCGCTGCCGGAGTTTGATGTGCACGCGCCGTTGATGAGTCTGGCACATATTTTCCATTCGACCCAGGAGACAATTCCCCGGACGGTGCCCTATCTCTCGGCCCCGACCACGCCCCAACTACCGCCGCCCCACCAGCCAACCGATCTCAAAGTGGGACTGGTGTGGAATGGGAATCCAGAAAATCCCTACAATCGCCATCGGACGGTGCCGCTGAGTGATCTGCTGTTTTTGGCGGAGTTGCCGGGAATCACGGTTTACAGTTTGCAGAAAGAGCCAACACCGGAGGATGTTGAACGGTTGCAAGCCCAGCCTCAGATTGTGGATTTGCGATCGCAGCTCAACGACTTTACCGATACGGCAGCGTTGATCAATCAACTGGATTTAGTAATCAGCATTGACACAGCGGTGACTCACTTAGCAGGCGCTTTGGGCAAGCCCGTCTGGCTGTTGTTGCCCTATGCCCCAGATTGGCGCTGGATGCTGGAGCGCCCCGATAGTCCCTGGTATCCCACCATGCGGCTGTTTCGCCAAACGGTTTATGGAGAGTGGGAGGGCGTGTTAGCTGAGGTACAAACGGCGATCGCGACCCAACTCACGGCGAAGGGAATTACCTTACCTGAACTCAAACCAAAACCCGTTCGAGCGACACAATCAAAACCGAAAAAGAAGAAGAAACCACAATCCCAAGCGGTGATACCCAGGACTCCGGTTAAAACTCAGGTAGAATCTGGTGCAGCAGCTCCGGTAGCTCCGGCAGCGAAAGTATTACCAGAGTCGTTGAAGGCAGCGATTCGGCATCACCAGGCGGGGCAAGTAGAAGCCGCGTGGCAAACCTGTGAGACTTTTTTGCAGCAAGAGCCAGAATCCGCTGAGGGTTGGCATTTGCTCGGTTTAATGGCCCATCATCAACGCAAGTTAGACGAGGCGATCGCCTACTACCGAAAATCGCTGGTATTTGATCCAGAGCATTGCGACAGTTACAACAATTTAGCCGTCGCGTTACACGAACAGGGCAAGCGATCGGAGGCCATTCCCTATTACCAAAAAGTGCTGGCCTTAAAACCAGAGTATTCCGACGCGCACAACAACTACGCCAATGCCCTGCGGGAACAGGGAGATTTGGACGGGGCGATCGCCCATTATCAAACAGCAATTGAACTGCGGCCTGACTATGCCGATGCCTACAACAATTTGGGGTTGGCTTACTATGCCCAAAACGATTTTGCTCAGGCGGCGGCGGCCTATCGACAGGCGATCGCGAAACGGCCCAACTATCCCCAAGCCTTAAACCATTTGGGCAATGCACTGAAAGAATTGGGCAACTTTGCCGAGGCGGCGACCTACTATCAACGGGCGATCGCCCTGAAACCCGACTACGCCAAAGCGTTTAATAACTGGGGCAACATCTTTCGGGATGAAGGAGATTTGCAAACGGCATTGCAGTACTACGAACAGGCCACAACCCTGGATGGCAACTTTGCAGAAGCCCATTGGAACAAGGCCCTCACGCTGTTGTTGGGGGGCGACCTGAAACGGGGATTTGCGGAATACGAATGGCGACGGCACGTGAATTTGCCGACCTTCAAATCCCTCCGCGATTTTCCGGGGCCACGGTGGGATGGGGGGCCGCTCAACGGGCAGGTGATCTACCTCCATGCGGAACAGGGCATGGGGGATGTCATTCAGTTTGTGCGCTATGTGCCGCTGGTGGTGGCGCGGGGGGGGCGGGTCGTGCTGGAATGCCATCATCCCCTCCAAAAGCTGCTGAGTACGCTTCCGGGGGTGGGGCAATTGGTGCCCTACGGGAGTCCGCCACCGGAGTATCAGGTGCAGTTTCCATTGTTGAGTTTACCGGCGCTGTTTGAGACGAGCAATGAAACGGTGCCAGCAGTGGTGCCCTATCTCCGGCCTCCGGCTTCGGCGGTGGTGTTGCCCCCGGCGCGATCGCCCCAAGCCTGTAAGGTGGGTGTGGTGTGGTCGGGGAATCCAGAGAATCCCTACAATCGCACGCGGGCGGTACCGTTGGAACTGCTGTGTGCATTAATAGACATTCCGGGGATTGAATTCTATAGTCTGCAAAAGGATCTCACGCCAGCCGATCAGGACTTACTGAAGACTCATCCAGAGATTCACAATCTTCAGAGCTTAATGACTGACTTTGTGGATACTGCCGCCTTAATCCAGCAATTAGATTTGATTATTAGCGTGGATACAGCGGTGACGCATCTCACAGGGGCATTGGGTAAACCCGTATGGTTGCTGTTGCCCTATGCTCCGGATTGGCGCTGGATGCTCCATCGTACTGATAGTCCCTGGTATCCCACGATGCAGATTTTCCGCCAACCGACCTACGGAGATTGGGAAACGGTGTTGACAGCAGTGCGCGATCGCCTTGCCGCATCGCCCCAAGCGGCCCTGGCGTTGCCCAGTCCGGCCCCCCTGCCGCCGACTCCCTTTGCCATCATTCCACCGCCCCTACCCCAGCCCGAAGCCTTGCCCCTGGATCAGCTCTTGACCGTGGCCCTGGCAGACTACCAAAGCGGGCGACTCCCAGAGGCGGAACGGCTCTATCGGCAGGCGTTGCAAGCCCACCCCAATCATCCCGATGCGCTGCACGTTTTAGCGGTGATTTTGGCCCAAACTCAGCGGAGTCAGGAAGCCTTGCCCCTGTTACGACAGTTGACGACCCAGCAACCCGAATTTGGAGATGGCTGGCGGAATTTGGGTGGTGTCTTGCAGGAAACGGGGGATGTGGCGGGGGCGGTAGTCGCCTATCAACGGGCGATCGCCCTCAATCCCCAGGATGCGGACGCCCACCAGAATTTGAGTTTGGCGTTACTGGCGCTGGATCGGCCCCAAGAGGCAGTCTTCCACGCAGAACAGGTGCTTACCTTGCGGCCTGATTTTGCGGATGGATACTACAACCTGGGTTATGGGTTGCGACGGGCAGGGCAATTACCAGCGGCGATCGCCCAATACCGCCGGGCTATTGCCCTCAAACCAGACTTTGCGATCGCCCACAAAAACCTGGGTCATGCCCTGTTGCTGCTGGGGGAACTGGCGGAAGGGTTCCAGGAAATTGAATGGCGCTGGCAACAACCGGGTTGGGCACCGCGTCCCTTCCCCCAACCAGAATGGGATGGTTCAGATTTGCACGGCCAAACCATTCTGCTGTATGCGGAACAGGGCTTGGGCGATACGATGCAGTTCATCCGCTATGCGCCGTTGGTCAAAGCCAGGGGGGCAACGGTAATTGTGGAATGTCAGGCCGCGTTGCTGACCCTGTTTGCCCAGGTAGACGGGGTGGATCGGTGGGTGGCGCAGGATACGCCCCTGCCGGAGTTTGATACCCATGCGCCGCTCATGAGTTTGCCCCGCTTGCTGGGGACGACCCTGGAAACGGTGCCTGCCCCGATGGCTTTGCGGTTGTCCCTGGCGGCGCGATCGCCCCTGGTGCCCAATCCTCAAACGCTGAATGTGGGCATTGTCTGGGCTGGCAATCCGACCCACCGGAACGATCGCTGGCGATCATGCGCCCTGGAACAATTCCAGCCGTTGTTTGAGCTGCCGGGCATCACCTTCTACAGTTTGCAAAAAGGCGACGCGGCCCAAGTGCTCCGGTCGCAGCCTGACCTGCCTGTGGTCGATCTGAGCGATCGCCTGACGGATTTTGTCGAGACCGCCGCTGCGATCGCCCAACTGGATCTCGTGATTACCGTGGATACCGCCGTCGCGCACCTGGCCGGAACCCTGGGTAAACCCGTTTGGGTCTTGCTGGCTTTTGCCCCCGATTGGCGCTGGATTGTGAATCGCGACGATTCCCCCTGGTATCCTTCGCTGCGCTTATTCCGGCAAACTCAGCCCAGCGATTGGGAGAGCGTCTTTGCTCAGGTGATTCCGGCATTACGCGATCGCGCGGCTCAAGTCCGGCCACCCGCCCCCACTCCCGGCTCAGAAACTCTGGCTCCTGTTGGGCTGACCTGGCCCCTCAATGGCGCGACTCCGGCAGGGATTTTGGGGAGCTATCTGGCAATGCATGGCGTAGAGGGCGATCACGCCGCCCTGACCTACACCGCCCACGGTGAATTGTCCCCGTTCCACGAAGCCTGGTTGCGTCAATGTCCTGGCGATCGCGCCCAGGCGCAGGTGCAGGTGGAACTGTTGGGCGATCGCCTCTTGCCCTTGCATCCATCCCCCAAATCCACGCGCCCAAAACTGGGGATTGTCATCCTTGAAGACACAACGCTAAATGCCGCCGCGATCGCTCGTGCCCGCACCTACCAAACCCTGATCACGGGGTGCCAATGGACAACGGATTTATTGCAGCACCACGGGCTCAATCCGGTGCAATTACCTCTGCAAGGCGTAGATCTTAGCCTGTTTCAACCCGGTACAGCGGTGCATCCCTGGGGCGATCGCTTCCTGATTTTTTCCAGCGGTACGCCGAGTTATGCCCAAGGCCACGATCTGGTGCTGGCCGCCTATGCCGCCTTCCGTTCCCGCCATCCCGATGCGCTGCTCGTCACCAGTTGGACTGAAGCACCTGCTGCGATCGCCACCCTGGCCCACTCCACCCATTGCACCGCTCCGTCCCACCCCGATCTGGCCCATTGGCTAGCGGTTAATGCCCTGGATGAAGCCGCTGTGATCAACTTGGGGCCAGTGCCCTATGCCTTGCTGGGGCAGGTTTTGCGGGGTGTGGCTGTAGCCGTGTTTGCCCAGCGGTGTGAACCGGGAATCAACCCAACCTTGCTGGCGAGTTTCGCCTGTGGTGTGCCCACCATTTTGTCGAACAATACCGGACATCAACCCTTTGTGCAGCAGAATTTGGGCTTTCCCTTGCAATTCCAGCGGCCAGTTACCCCCAACTCGGAGATGGGCACGAGTGGTTGGGGCGAATCGGATGTAGAAGAACTGGTTGAACTGTTGGAATACATCTACACCCAACGCCAAACGGCGCAGTGTCGCGGGCTGGCTGCAACGGATTCTGTGCAATCCTGGCAATGGCAAACCCAACTGGCTCAGTGGCGATCGCACTGGGGCAGTAAAGCATAATAAAAGCCTGTGTTGGCCCCAGTGAAAAAGGCCGTATTACCCACAGCGAGTTTGAGGTTGCCCGCTTGATTGGGGCCAGCGGTGTTACTGCTCATTCGACCGCCGTTGCTCATCGACAAGGTTTGGGTGTTGACTTCTACATCGCCACCCACGCCCAGACCATTGCTATCCACGGCAATCCGTGCGCCATCTTGCACCTGCAAGGTGTTGGTATTGAGAATAACTCTGCCGCCATTGCCGCTGGAACCAGGGGTTGTATTGGCGAAAACGCCTGTATTGGCCCCTGCCAATGTGATTGAATTAGGGGCAACAAAGGTTAAGTTACCAGCATCTCCGGCGGCATTGGTTTGGGTGCGGACTTGTGCGCCATTGGTGATTTGGAGGGTAGGTGCGCTCAGTGTAATTTCACCACCACGGCCCCCGCCAACGAAGGTTTCTGCCCGGACACCGCTGTTAATCCCAGAGGTGCTGATACCGTCAAGCACGATCGCTTCCGTAGCTTGAAGCAAAATGTTGCCAGCGCGACCGTTCCGAGGATCGGGATTGCTACTGTTGGTATTGGAGACAATAACGCCGCCATTGGTTAACCGGATGTTTTTGGCCGTGATGGTAGTATCGCCGCCTGCGCCGCTACTGCCAGAGAGAACGGTGTTGCTGATGGCACTGGGATCGCTGGGATTGGTGTCAGAAATGCCATCCACCAGGACGGTTTCGGCTTGAATCCGAATGTTGCCAGCATTTTCTGGGCCGCGGGTGGTGGCCCTGACCTGGCCGCCATTGGTCAGGGTCAGGAGGCGGGTGTTGATGGTGGTGTCGCCACTTTTGCCGATCGCGATGGGTCGATTGTCTTGCCCAATGGAGGTTTGCACCCGGCTGGAGGTATCAAGGGTGATGGATTCAGCAACATTGAGGGTCAAATTACTGGCATTGCCAGCCCCCAAGGTGGTCGAAAATAACTCTGAAGCATTCCTGGCGGTGAGCGATCGCGCATTGACATTCACAGCCCCCGCATTGCCTGTCGCCTGGGGAGCCAAGACGATACTACCCAGGAAACTTCTCTCCGTCAGTGCAACAGTGTCAGCGTTGACCAAGAGGGGGCCAGCCGAACCCCGCCCCAAGGTCGCCGTTAGCAATTGGCCGCCGTTTTGGAGGGTCAGATTGGGGGCTTCGACGCTGACTGAACCGCCATTGCCCGCTGCATTATCGCGGACAAAAGAACTGATTTCACTGCCATCAATGATCAAGGCTTCCGTGGCTTTCACCACGACATTGCCCGCCGTTGTGTTGCTGGTGGCCCCGTTGGTGATCGTGCTAATGGTGCCAGCTCTGCTCAAGCGGATGGTGCGCCCAGTCAGGGTAACGGCCTCGCCTTGCCGTCCGGGGATGGGAGAAACACTGATACTGGCGATCGCAAATAAGTTGCGGTTGCCGTTGCCCGTGATGTTGATGGTGTTGCCACTTTTGAGGGTGATGCCGCCACCGATTTGGCCCGTGGTAGCAATGGCTGGCCCAAAAACCTGGGTGCTATTGGCGGGGGTATTAATGGCTAAATCATTGGCCGCAAGGAGCGTGACACTCCCACCTTTGCCGTTCGCGGCGATGGTGTTGATGCGCCCGTTGACCGTGAGGCGATCGCGGCTATCGATCACCACTTGGCCCCCGCCTGCCGCTTGGGAACTGGTGATTCCGTTGACTGTGATATTGCCGGAAAGGGCCGTGTTGGGCTGATATTGGTTGGACAGGTAAACCAGGGCTTGGCCAGCCGCAGGCTGCACATTAATCGTGTTAACGGTAATGTTGGCACTGGTAGGCGCAGCGGTGACGGTCGGAGCCGGAGGGGGAAATACGCCTGTCGTGCCCGGTGTCCCGATCACGATCGGGTTAACCCCCGCCCGAATGTCTAAAGTCGGTCGGACTGCTCCGTTGATGGCCAACGGCGTACCATCAGAGAGTGTCACAGTTTCCACAAGGCCGTTGACCCCATCCGCCGCGTTGATGGTGATGACATTGGCCGTGACCGAGCCACCCGCCAAGATGTGGAGCGAGGCCCCAGTGTAGTTACCAAAACTGACATCGCCATTCGCCCGAATTACAGGGTCGTAAGGGCTGCTCCATGACCCCAAGGTGCCATCGAGTTGCTCAATCCGAACGTTGCCCCCGGCGGTGTAATAGGCATCTCCCGCGATCGCCCCATTGGAACGCAATACTAGATCCCGGCCAGCGAAAAAGCCACTGTTAGGATGGTTCAGCGCAAAAATATCTATCCCCTGGTTGCCTTGAACCAGCAAATTTTGCCCTGCGCTGGCGATCATCGGCGTTGTCCCACTATCCCGAACAACGACCCCATCCTGGGCCTGAAGCGTCAGGTCGCGCCCCGCTTGCAAAGCGCCTCCCTCGATCACCAGGCGATCGCTAATCAAGGTCAAATCTTGCGGTGTGGTGAGAAGGCCAGACTGGGCGATCGTGGCACCGGGCAGGCTCGCCCCTACCTGCAAGCCCAGGGGCACATTCACCGTCAGCAACGGCGGAGCCTGGGGATTGGTCGCACTAAACTCGCTGCCATCAGCAAACTTGAAATGGGTCGCCGTCGTCGCCACCAGCGACCCGCCGATCGCCAAGCGGGCATTTGGCCCAAACACAATCCCATTGGGATTCAGGAAAAAAAGATTGGCCGTCCCATTGGCGCGAATTAGACCATCAATATTCGAGGCCGACCCCCCAGTCACACGGGTGAAAATCGAGCGGATATCCGCGCTGTTGTTAAACCAGGCCGCGCCCCCCGTCGGCACCGAAAATTCACGAAAACTGTGGAATAAGTGATTGCCTCGCACTGTGCCCCCCTCAATGACACAGGTTGTGCAGCCCGGGGCGACAACAGAATTCACTGGCAGTGTGGCATCGGGGGTAATTTGGGCTCCGGCAACGCCACAAAACAAGACGATTCCGCTCCCGGAAACGCCCAGATACGCAGTCAGTGATTTCATAGTGACGAGGCAATTAAAGATAACTATAAATTTATGCCGTTAGCTAAAAAAAATCTGACGAACTCAATATCTTTTTAGAATCTTCATTTTATTAATTAACGTTTGTTAACCTATTGATTGGTATTGATTAACACTTAATGGGTAGCGATTCGATGCTTTAAGCCCAGGGAGAATACAATCCAGCGCAGAGAATGGCTGAGCAAACCAGATTTTAGATACGTTAGTTTCATTAAATTCAGCGTGGTTTCAGAGCATCCGAAGGGTAATTTTTAGTACTGGACTCATCCTGACACGGTGGTGAAAGTATGAATTGATACAGCTAAAAACTACGTTTGCATCACTTGATAGACTACCGCGATCGCCGCTTGGTTGCTTCAGGATTACTCAATCAATGGAATAGAATGGATTGAATCGAGGAATGAAATGAGAGTCATTTCATTTTGAACTTGTTTCAATGTGAACTAGCCAATTTAAGCGCCTCAATAGACAAGTTATTGATCAAGATGAAGGATATTACTGATAAATAATCCTTGATCCTATATGGTGGTGTCTGATTGAATCAGAGGAAATTTCACTAGAAAACAGGTACGAGCAGGTTTTTCTTCACTCATAACGTGGACTTGTCCCCCCAATAATTGCACAAATCGTTTCACTAAGGGGAGTTCCAGGCCCGTTTCGCGCTGCTGTTGGCGATCGCCCGAAGTGCCCACGGCAGTTTGGTGGGAAATATGATAAAACTCATCAAAAATTTGAGCTTGATCATCTGGTGCCAAATACATACCAAAGTTACACACTTCCAATAACAAAATATTTTTACCCACAGGCAAAGAGGGAGCCTGACATTTTACGGTGACAACAATTTGTTCGCCCGATGGAGTGTGACGGCAAGCATGGTTAAGCAAAACAGTGAGAATTTGACTTAAATAATGGGGATCCGTTTGGCAGGGCGACAACTCTGTGGGCATGACCAGGCGTAGAACTTGCGTGTTTTGGTTGGCCCGTAGATAAAAGGGTTCCAACATTTTGGGTAGCCAAGTTTCCAGGTCAATTGTTGTGAGCTCAAGGGGATAGGTTTGGGCTTGCAAATCAAAGATATCCAGTAGATTATTAATTAGTTTAATTTCATAATCTGTTTGTTCATTTAGCCGTTTAACGGTATGCGCCATTGAAGATAAGCGATCGCGGGGAACGGTATCTCCTAAGTTCAATTGTTCCAAATTTAAGCTCAACATTTTCGCCATCATTTTGATGTCGGTCAGAGGCGTTCGGAGTTCGGTGGAAAGATTGGCGAAAAACCCTGTTTGGAATTGACTAGATGTTGCTCCAGGAATGGTTGGAAGTTGCCTGGGGGCGGATGGTGTTCTGCCGTCTTCTCCGAGTTGGGCTTGAAGCGAGTGCAAATCGCGAAAAATAATCACGCCCCCAACTCGATCGCCCTCTGCATTGAGTAATGACACGATCGAGTAAACGACTGGCATGACCTGGCCTGATGCAAGCAGCAGACCCTCGATCGCGATCGGTGGCTGGTTGGACAGTGGTTGGATCAGTTCCGTGGTTAAAACGGATTCTTGGGTTTTTAGTTTGACTAAGGGCAAGATTTGTTGAAGGGGAAGATTGAGCGCATGAGCTTGTTCCCAACCAGTTAATTCAGTGGCAATTGTATTCAAACATTGCACTTGAGTTTGAGCATCAAATACAATAACGCCGGCCCCAATGTGGGTCAAAATTTGGGTGAACCAGGTGGCGCGATCGGCTAAATTTTGCTCAGTGGCCGATCGCTGTAAAGCGGTTTCAATTGCCACCCATAGATCTTTCTCTCGAAAGGGTTTGAGTACATATCCAAAAGGATTAGTTGTTTGTACTTGGGCGACCACAGAAGGTGTGGCATGGGCAGTCAAAAAAATGACGGGTATTGCAAAGCGATCGCGAATTTGGCGTGCAGTGTCAATCCCATCTTGGTCACTGTCTTCTAGAACGATATCCATCAATACTAGGTTGGGCTGTAAGGTAGCCACATAGTCCAGGGCTTCCGTACTACTCCCCGCGATCGCCACAACCTGATAACCCAATCCTTCCAAACAATCTTGTAAATCTCGTGCTACGGCACGTTCATCTTCCACAATCAAAATATTAGTTGGTTTTGTCTGTTTTGTGGTAACAAATTTAGTCATAGGGGGTGCGATGCTTCACAGGAAACGTCATCAAAAACTGGGTGCCAGAATTCAGCTCAATGGTTAAGGTTCCTTTTAATTGAGTCACAAAATCCTGCACTAAATCAAGTCCTAAGGTTTGCAAATGATTGAGTTGAATCGTCTCTGGTAGACCGATACCATTGTCTTTAAGCTGAATTTGAACGGTGGGACTTGGGGCTGTTTCTAACCATGAGACAATGACATCGATTTGGCCTTGTACGTTGTCTGGAAAGGCGTATTTAAAGGCATTTGTCAATAATTCATTCAGGATGAGTCCACAGCAAATGGCTTTTTTCATGGGGACAATCACAGACTGAATTTGGGTGTTGATGGCGATCGCCACGGCTTGTTCAGCATAGGAGGCGGCAACTTGTTGCACAATCGCTGGAATGTAATCGGCTAAATCGATTTGAGCTAAGTTATTCGATTGATATAGCGTGTCATGGACAAGACTAATAGCCATGACTCGATCCCAACTTTCTTGTAAGGCTTGAATGGCTTCGGTATTGTGCAATCGACGTTGCTGTCGGCGCAACATACTTTGAATCAGTTGTAAGTTATTTTTGACTCGATGATAAACCTCAAGGAGCAATACTTCTTTTTCTAATAATGATTCTTGTAACTCAAATTCTGCTTGTTTGCGATCGCTAATATCACTTAATACTCCTAAAACACAGTCTTGACCATTCAAATCATGCACATTAGCGGCTAATAAAACTGTGCGCGTATTGCCGTTGTGGGTACGAAAAACGGTTTCAAAATTAACCAATGTGCCAGATTGCTTTAAAGCCTGTTGAAACTCATACCAGTCCTGAGAATTTTCCCATAAATTGAGTTCTTTATCCGTGCGCCACAGTAACTCCTGGGCTGGATAACCAAGAAATTCACAAAAACTTTGATTCACATCTAAAAAATAACTTGCGTCCAAAGTGGCAATCCACGCGGGGACAGGGTTTTGGTGGAAAATTGTAGCGAATTTAGCTTCAGATTGTCGTACGGTTTGTTCGGCTTGTTTAAGGGTCGTAATATCGATATCGACAACCGTCACATTCCAACACCCGCTGGTCTCGTTCCACTGAGAGATCGCTTTGGCCAAAATCCACGCGATGGAACCGTCGGGACGAAAAAAGCGATATTCTTCCGACCAGCTTTGGGGCATTTGACTACTCGCCATGCTCGTGAGTTGGGGTTGGATAATGTGTTCCCAATCTTCGGCATGAACGCGCGATCGCCACACTTGCCCATCGGGAAAAAACGCATCGGCCACAATGCCAAAGACATCTTCACTTTGGCGCGAAACATAGTCATAGCGAATGTTGCCGTTGGGATAGATGCTAACTTGAATAATGGCGGCACGGGCACTGTCTAAGATGGTTGCCAGGTTGGCTTCTGAAGTTTGCAGGGCAATTTCGAGTTGTTTGCGGTCATCCACATCGCGCCCGACAGCTTGCAGTTCGACTAACTGTGCTGATTCGTCATAAAAGGCACGGGTCGTCCATTGCATCCAGCGGATGGTTCCGTTGACGACGACGCGATGTTCGACGACGGCAACGGGCTGTGTGGGGGTGAGTTGGGCAAAGTGGCGATCGAGACTGGCTTGGTCGGGGAGATAGAGTAGGGGGCGGCAGTTTGTTCCGATGATTTGGGCTTTTGTGAGGCCAAAATAGCGACAAAATGTGTCGTTGACGAAGGTGAATGTGCCATCGGGTTGGAAGCGGGTAATCAATTCGGTTTGATCTTCCACGATCGCCCGATACCGGGCTTCAGATTCTCGTAAGCGGGTAGCAGCGTCTTGCCGTTCGAGTTCGCTGCGGCGACGCGCTGTGATATCTGTGGCGATCGCCCAAAAGGTCGGCACGTCTTCTGGGGCGGCTGGAATGGGGAAAATGCTGGTCTGAAAGTAGTGTTGTTCATCTGCCAGGGGCAACTCGATCTCAACGGTAATCGCTTCCTGGGCGGTCAAGGCTTGGGCTAAACAGTGATGAAGTCGTTGGGCTACGGCCTGGGGAAATAAGTCTTGAAATGTGCGCCCGATGATATTAGCGTCTGGCTGTTGCAGGAGCGCGGCAAACGCCGGATTGATTTGCAAGTAACGGCCTGCCTGGTCAAATAAACTGATGATGACCGGGGCATGATCCCAAAAGGCGCGAAGTTGTTGGGTTGTCCGTTGCAACACCGCTTCCGATTGTTTGCGTTCGGTAATGTCTCTAGCCGCAGCGTAGATGTATTGGCCGACCCACACCGATCGCCATTCAAACCAGCGATAAGACCCATCTTGACAGCGATAACGATTCACAAAGTTAAAGAGTTCGCGGTTGGTTTCCAAGATCTGGATGGCGGCCAGCGTTTTTTCCATATCGTCAGGATGCACATAGGTCAAAAAGCGGGAGCCTTCCAGTTCTGCCAAGCTATAGCCCAAGGTCTTTTCCCATTGATCGTTCAAGCGCCAAAAATAGCCTTTGCTGTTGGCAATGCACAGCAGATCTAACGCTACCGCAAAAAAGCGGTTGAGTTCTTCGGTTTTGGCTTGGAGGGCAAACTCGGCCCGTTTGCGATCGCGGATATCGGTGACGCGCACTAAGTACAACGTTTGGTTGGCGATCGCGATCGGCTTGACGGAAAGCAATCCCCAGAACCGATTGCCTCGAAAGGTCAGGTATTCTACTTCCAGACTCCAAAAGCCTTTTTGCACCAACTCGCGGCTGATGTGCTCCAACTCTGCGGCGGTAAATTGGCGGAGTTGCAAAACGTTGCCCTCAATGCCCAGCAATTGCTGGCGGTGGGAAGCTTCAAATAATTCCACAGCCCGTTGATTGCAGTTCACCGTTAGGCGGGTGGCCGGATCAACCACAAACAAAGCATCGGTGGATTCATTGAAAATAGCCTGCGAGGTTTCCGCTTGCCGCCGACTGGTGATGTCGTTAAAGGTGTGGATGACAAATTCAACTTTGCCAACGCCATCCAGCACTGGAACGGCATGAATTTCCAACATACGGCGATCGCCATTCACCTCAATCTCGATCGCATCGGTTTCGGCCAGTTCTCCCCGTAGGGCCTGGGTCAGGGGCAGCGCCGGTTGGGGATAGGGCTGTTGGCTGCCAACTTGATACCAGCAAATTTGGTCAAACAACTTTTGCAATGGAATATCCAGGCTGATTTGCCCAAGTAAGCGCCCTCCTTTCTGATTCATCAAAATGGGTTTACCCGCTGCATCAAAGACGGCGACCCCAATGGGCAAATACTTAATGAGTTGGGCAAATTTTTGTTCGCTGGCTTTCAAGGAGTGAAAGGAGGCGGCTAAGCGGTCGGTCATTTGCAGCATCGCTTGGCGCAGGGCTTCGACCTCTTGGATGTAGGTTGGCGGACTGGCAAAGTGCATGGTTGCCGGCGCAAATTCGCGCATTTTGCGATCGAACTCTTCAATGGGTTTGGCAATTTTGCGGGCCAGCCACAGCCCCAACACAATAGAACTGAGGACGGTTAGACTGCACAACCACAAGGTTCTTTGAGCATTCGTTTGAATTTCCTGGAGAAACTGGGAGGCGGGCACCACGGTAACAATTGACCAGTCGAGGCCATACGCTTCTTGGTAGGGCGTTAGCCACAGAAAGTAGCGATCGCCGTTGTAGTCAAAGTGTTGCAGGGTATTGGTTGGCGCTGTTTTAGATCGGCTGCCACCCTCGAACAAGTGCGAAGTTTGTAAGGCTTGGCCAATGGCCCGAGTCAGGGGATTGGCACTGGCCCCAAGGGTTAGGCGTTTGAAATTGCCTTGGCCCGAAGTTGTGACCTTGCCTGAATATGCAGGGACGGCAGGGCGATAAGGCGGTTCGCCGATGGAGTTGGCAATGAGCCAGCCGTTGCGCTCTACGATAAAAACTTGCCCCGTTGCCCCCAAGGCCAAACGTTGCAAAAAATGGCTTAACCGATTCAGGCTAATATTGGTGGCAAACACCCCCTGCAACTGGTGTTTGGCATCATAAACCGGGGCATAGGCGCTCAAGGTGAGTTGGTTGCTGGCCCCAATTTGAAAGGGTTGAGTCCAGCCGGGCCGGCCAGATAAAACTGCTTGTTGATACCAGGGGCGTTGTCGCACATCGACGTTGGTAGTGGTTTCCAGTTGCCGCCCGATCTGGCCATTGGCATCGGTGCTGTAAATTTGGACTTGACCAGGGTTTGCCGGGGTGGCAATGCCCACTTCATAGGGCAATTCTCCGGGTTGGAGGTAGGTATAGCCAGTTTGAAATTCGTCTTTGCCAACGCGATGGATGAGGCGAAAGTGGCCTTGGGGGGTGCCAAATAAGCGGCTAGTCAGGTTTTGATCTTGTTGGTGTTGCAGGATCAGGAAGCGATGCAACTGGTCGAGATTATCAAGCCGGATTGCACCAGAGCGGAGCGCAGCGATGTTGGCCTGATTGGTTTGATGGGCAAATTGCAGATAGGTATTGAGCGTCTGCACAAGGCGATCGCTGGTATCTTGGAGCACTTGCTCGGCTAATTGTTCCACAGCTTTTTGGCCGCTGCGGTAGGATAAGTACCCTACGACGGAGGCGGTTGCGACCATTTGCACAACAAATGGCAATACCAAAAGCGATCGCAAGGGGATTTGTATCGGTCGCCGTCGTTTCAGTATTTGGTTCAACTGCGCTGACAGCATCCTGACACCTTTTGCGATCGCCTGCACCAACCGCACTGGTGGCTGCTGGCAAGCCTATGCCCTGAGCCACAAACGAGATTCTGGGTTGGGCACGGCTGAGGGCTTGACCCAACTCACCACCCAACCCAAAAGCACACTGCAATGCGAGTTGATTGATACAGATTTTATTATTTGTGTAAATTTTATCTTGACGAAGCTCGTTTCCCGCGTCAAGCCATCCGTTCCAGGTTGCTCGCGAGCAACATCGCACCCTGCCTATAGTTTGCCATCAAACCGCTGATACCAGATGATGTTGCCAGCTACAGTGATCCCTAGGGCCAAACCACCACCGACCCAGCCTAAAGCGGGATTGTAGCCACCCCGACTCAAATTTGTCATCCATAAGTGGGTGAGTTCTGACCCCACCAGGCGATCGGCCAACACCGGAAATAAATACATCAAAGCAGCTCCAACAATGAGCCAACCCCCCATTGAAGCCAACAGAAAAATTGTTTTAGCGAGTGACTGCGAACCCATCACCAATTCCCCTAACCCCATATAGGGAAGAGATTAGCATAACCACAGGTGCCGCGTGGGAAAGGCCAGAACGCAACAGGAGTTATGACCGCCGCCTTAGGCCACTGATGTGACTGGTTGGGGTGGCTCGCTAAGCTCTGCCGGGGCCGCAGGCTGGCCACATTCCACCGTGAGGATATACTCTTTGAACAAGTCAAACAGCGCTGGGTTCCGCCAGCCTTTTTCTGTTTCTTGGCCAATGATATTCAGGGCTTCTTCGGGGGTAAAAGCTTTTTTATAAGGCCGTTCGCTGGTTAAGGCGTCGTAGATATCGATTAATTGAAAGATTTGGGCCAAGTGGGGAATTTGTTCTCCCTCCAAGCCATCTGGATAGCCTGTGCCATCCCATTTTTCGTGGTGATGCCGAATGATGGGAACGACCCCCCGCATTGTCCGCAGGGGCTTACAAATTTGTTCGCCGATCGCGACGTGTTGCCGCATGATGTCCCACTCTTCGGGGGTGAGTTTGCCAGGTTTGAGGAGGACTGCATCGGGAATGCCGACTTTGCCGATATCGTGCAGGTATCCGCCCCACATGAGATCCCGGATTTCGTGGCGTGGTAAGCCTAAAAATTCCCCAAAGGCTTTGCCCCGGATCACGAGGCGTTCGCAGTGGTCGCCGGTGTTGGGGTCGCGGCTTTCGACTGTGCGTGCGATCGAAAACAGGACTTGTTCGGCATGGTCTAAGTCTTCGTTTAACCGTTTTTGCCGAATTAATGATTTGACTCTGGCTGAGAGTTCGAGCTGATCAAAGGGTTTGGTTAAAAAATCGTCGCCGCCTGCTTCAATTCCTCGTAGCCGCGATCGCCGATCGTCCAGGGCCGTGACAAACACAACGGGTGTGAGGCGGGTTTGTTCATCCTGTTTGAGCTGGCGACACACTTCAAACCCGTCCATCCCCGGCATCATGACATCTAATAAGATCAAATCCGGATTATTGGTGCTGACCATTTCGAGGGCGGCTGGCCCACTCCCTGCCTCTATGACGTCATAGCCTTCGACGGACAGTAAGGCGACGGCAGTCATCCGGCTGGAAGGATGGTCATCGACAACAAGAACTTTGGGGCGATCGGAAGATGTTTGGTTCACGGAAGGAAAACCTGCACTAACTGATGGTGGCGACGTAGATGGTAAAGTTGAACGGCATTTTATCGGACTCTACCCATCCATCAAGACATTGCTACTACAGTATGGTCAATCCCTCTGGTCGAGAGATCAGGTTTTTTACGGAGATCCCAACAGGTAAGCAATGTACTTCTCCGTGATAGTTGCGGCGTAATCAGAGGCTTTGACCAAGGGGCGATCGCCGCCATGACTAGCGTTCAAATCCCTTGCGTAGCTTAGGATTATCCTACAACTAAATTCACTAAAATTTACAATGCTTGATAATTTGTGGCTCAATGCTTTAATAAGCTGCGATTTGAGAGGGAAGGGGGCTGGAGCCAGCCAAAAAACTGTGTGTTTGTAGGCTATTAGCGGTGTCCATTTTAACAGCGATCGCCCGTTGATCCTCTCTATAGAAAAGATAGAAAATCCCCTAAATTATCGATAGGTTGCAACTATTCAGAGTTTCAATTCAGCGCAATTTTCCTAACGCAACCCTGACGCAGGATAGATCGCCACCTTTCCATCCTGCGTTGAGTTTTTAGGGTTTGGCTCCAGACGCTTTGGAAGCAGACCGAAATTTAGCCTCAGGGGACTTGGCGGCATCGGAGGCGGGGTGAGCTAGCCGCAGATCTGGCTTCGTGGCAAGCTCGCTATGGTGCGTTGGCGATCGCGGCACGGCAAACGTTTCTACAACTTGCTCCACGGTTGGTACAGTTTGATGGCCCGAGATTTCTAACCGGCACGAGCGACACAACCAATACGATCGCCCAGAACGAATATGTCGCAACAAAACATCAGAACAAACTGGGCACTTAGTCATTTTAAAATCCTTTTATCGAGTGAATGCCGTCTGGAGCACGATCTAATCAAACTTGACGCAAGGCTACATGAGGCGAGAGTCCGCGTTTTGCTGCCTCCTGGCTCTGATTAGCAATTAATCAGCAATTAAATTTCTGTCAGATATTGTGAAGTGTTCCAGGTGCTGGGCCTTGAGGAACAGCCCCATCCTTAGTGGCGGTATACCTGGAAACTATATCCATTGTGGCCTTTGTCGGATTCAATTGCTTGTATCAGCAATCACAAATTAAAATAATTTCATACATAACGTTATGTCTCTCAAAAAATTGAGAAGGTCTTAAGAGTAACAAAGATCACGTCCAGCCGTAGGACGGCGGAGCGTTAAACAGGCTAGGGTTTGGTTCAACGTGAACCAATGGAGGGGCGATCGCCATGCTGTGACTGATCGAGAAGCCTGACTAGCCAAGTGTTCTGGGGATTCAGCTAATGGTGGCATAACGGCAAGGGACTGGGCTGGTTTGGGGGCGATCGCCCCTATTTTCTGGGGGTACAGGTTCGGCTTGAACTCCGTATAACCAGATTAAATGTAGTGATATATCGCTTTTGGTCACGGCTCCCTGATGGTGGCCCTGTGCCCTGGAACAGGGGTGACTCAACCATTGCAACAGCTCCAAGGCTGGTGTGTGCTTGAGCGGCGCTGGCCCCCTGTGGCTCTTCTGCCAGGAAGGCTTTTCTTAACAGCAGTGAAGGACTATGCTAAAGGCGTGTAAAGAATAGTGAACTGAGTGTGAACTGCAATGGCTACGATTTTCAGGAATGCTCATCTGTTAGATTCGGTGCAAGGCATTGACGGGCGGGGTGATGTGCTGGTCGAAAATGGCCGCATTGTAGGCATTCTGCAAGATGATATGGCGGTTGGCAAAATCGTCCCGATCTTGGTTCCGCAATGGGACACCCAAATCATTGACCTGGATGGGGCTTACCTGACACCGGGCTGGATTGATATTCACACTCACATTTTCAACACGATTGGGGATTTTTGTTTGCCGGTTGATGATGTGGGGATTCGCTCTGGGGTCACAACCGTTGCGGATGCTGGCACGTCTGGGATTTTGACCTTTGATGCGTTTCGGCACTCGGTGATTGATCACGCTAAAACACGGGTCTATGTGTTCATGGATCCGTCTTTGCTTTACATTGCGACGTCTGATTTTATTGCTCATCAGCTAGAAATTGTCACCAATCCGCGCAATCAGGATGTGGACCGAGCGGCGGCAGTCGTAGAGGCCAACCGCCATCTGATTGTTGGCTTCAAAGTGCGTCCCGTGCGGCGGGCGGGGGAATGGAATTCGCCTGTGTTGGATGCAGCTCGGGCATTGGCCGATCGCTTTGCCCTGCCGTTGATGGTGCAGTTAGGCCGTGTACCTCAAGATGATGTGATTCCGCCAGCGGATTTGTTGCCCCAACTGAGAGCGGGCGATATCGTTACTCACTGTTTCCAAAAGCAGCATGGATTGTTTGACGATGGGGGGAATTTGATTCCAGCGGCCCAAGCGGCCATTGATCGCGGTGTGTTGCTGGATGTGGGGCACAGCAACAATGATTTTTCGATTGAGATTGCTAAGTCGGCGATCGCCCAGGGCGTTTTGCCTAACACCCTTTCCACCGATCTGAACCGTTCTAATCTCAACACCGTGGGCGGTTTGGCCACAGTGATGACCAAGTTTGTCAATTTGGGGCTGACCCTCAATCAAGTTGTCGAACGAGTCACCAATTTTCCCGCCGCCGCCCTGAAAAAGGCCAATGAATTTGGTGGCTTCAAACCCGGCCAACTCGCTGATTTCACAATTTTTGAATGGAGCGATCAACCGACGACCCTCACCGATGGTCAGGGCGGTAGTTTGGCTGTGGAACGGATGCTGAAGGTGAAAGGGGTCTGTCGTTCGGGCGAATACATTCACATTGAGCGATCGCCCTTTGACCCCGCGCCAGCGCCCGCCGCAGAAGCGGCAGCCTTGGTGTAGTCCTATCAAGATTATTCTTTAGCGAGCCGTGAGGCCCCAATGTGCTCCGGTTGCCCTGAGCGTTTGGGGCTTTGCTTGTTTTGAAGAGTGTTCTTGGCAGGATGACCTAAGATTGCGCGGGTGTGGCGTTAGTCGCGCGACTATTTAGGGGCATGACCGTTGATGTAATAATCACGGGTGCCTTTTGCCCCGATCGCTTCGCCTAACCGATCAATGGCATGCACATAAGCAGCCGTGCGTAAGGAAATGCCCAGATCGCGGGCGATCGCCCAAATTTGTTCTGCTTCGCGGACAATGCGTTCTTGCAATTTTTGGTTCACTTCATCCAGTGTCCAGTACAAACCACTGCGGTTTTGCACCCATTCAAAATAGCTGACAGTCACGCCTCCGGCATTAACCAAAATATCGGGAAAAACGTAGATCCCTTTTTCATCCAGGATACGATCAGCCGCAGATGTAATCGGGCCATTGGCCACCTCAAAGATCAGTTTCGCGTTGATATCAGCAGCATTATCTCCCGTGATTTGGTTTTCCAGGGCGGCGGGCACTAGAAGGTCAACATCGAGTTTGAGTAACTCATCGTTGGTGATCACTTCTTGATCGCCCGTTTCGCACACGCTGCCGTCGCAGTAAGGTACACGAATGCCACGGGTCGCTTCTTTCATCTTGTGAACAGCAGGAATGTCCAAGCCATTTTTCGAGTAAATGCCGCCTTGAGAATCGCTAACCGCAACAACTTTGTAGCCTGCTGCATACATTAACTCGGCTAAAATACCGCCTGCATTGCCAAACCCTTGAATGGCGACGGTGGTGGTGGCTGGAGCCTGATCGAATTTGGGCATCATGGCTTGAATGACATAGTAAGCACCCATCGCGGTCGCTGCTTCGCGGCCAACGCTGCCGCCCATGCTGATGGGTTTGCCGGTGACGACCGCAGGGCAAATGTGGCGTTTGATGATGCTGTATTGATCCATCATCCACCCCATAATCATGGAGTTGGTGTAGACATCGGGAGCGAGAATATCTACATCCGGCCCAATAAAATCTGCGATCGCATCAATGTAGCCTCGGCTTAGACGTTCTAATTCCATCCGAGATAGGGCTTTGGGATTCACTGTAATGCCACCTTTGGCACCACCAAAGGGTAGACCAAGGGCTGCACATTTAAAAGTCATCCAAAATGCTAAGGATTGAACTTCATCCATTGATACGTTTGGATGATACCGAACACCACCTTTGCCTGGGCCACGGGTATCATCGTAACGCACTCGATAGCCTTGAAAAACCTGTAGTGAACCATCATCCATCCGAATGGGAATCGATACGCTAAGACTGGTTTGAGGAAACTTTAAAGACTCGATCGCGTCCTCAGAAATCATTGTATGTTTCAATGCCTGTTCTAACCGTTGGCTAGCATCCGCAAGCAGTGATTCGGACATAACGGCCTACCTTTACTTAAATAAAGTGAAAGATTCAAAACAAATCGAGTTTTGGCGATCGCAGTTTCATCGCGAAGCCTGGAGTTCGTAGTCGTCTCAATCGATTTGACCGGACGATTTCGGAATGGCCGCAAACCGTCGTGGAAAATCTTTTGTTTTTCAGTATCGCAGACTACTTTTTCTCATATCTTTACTATGCCCAATTCCGTTGGCGATCGCTATGATTTAATTGCTAAACGACATAAATCGACATATCTTTCTCAGAGTTCGCTCACCTCCGGTTGGAATGGGCCAATCTTAAACGGTGTACTCAGGCTAGAAGCTTCGTCAGGTCAGGGGTGGAGAGCGTTCTGGCTTTTTCGGTGAGCGATCGCTGATCTGGCCAAGGACTGTGGGGCCTCCGGATCGCTACAGCAACAGTTTCTACTCTTCTCGCGGAGGGGCTTTTATGATGGGGAAGTGGAACATCATTGTTGCTGTATTGTCGCAGCATGGGAGTAGGAACGCATCATGAGCAGTCAGCGTCCAACTTGGAGCACAACCGTTTTAGGTATTGTGCTGGGTGCCCTTCTGTTATTGAGTCTCAATGCCTTTGTGATTATTAACCCAGGTGAGGCGGGCGTGTTGAGTATTTTGGGCAAAGCTCGGTCTGGAGCATTGTTAGAAGGAATCCATTTGAAGCCGCCGTTAGTATCCAAAGTTGATATTTATGATGTCACGGTGCAAAAATTTGAAGTGCCTGCCCAAAGTTCAACCAAAGATTTGCAGCAACTCTCGGCAAGCTTTGCAATTAACTTTCGGCTTGATCCACTGAAGGTGGTTGACATTCGTCGAACCCAAGGTTCTTTACAGAATATTGTGGCTAAAATTATTGCCCCGCAAACCCAGGAGTCTTTTAAGATTGCAGCTTCTCGGCGAACCGTGGAAGAGGCTATTACCAAACGATCAGAACTCAAGCAGGATTTTGATACGGCGTTGGGCGATCGCTTAGAAAAATACGGCATTATTGTGCTGGATACGAGTGTTGTTGATCTCACTTTTTCCGTAGAGTTTTCTAAAGCTGTGGAAGAGAAGCAAATTGCCGAGCAACGAGCCCAACGAGCAGTTTATGTCGCGCAAGAAGCCTCCCAAGAAGCCGCCGCAAATATTAACCGAGCCAAAGGGCAGGCCGAGGCGCAGCGATTGCTCCGGGAAACCTTATCGACGGAGGTGTTGCAAAAACAGGCGATTGATAAATGGGATGGAAAATTTCCAATTGTGATGGGTGGCAATGGAACGTTACCGCTAATTAATTTTGATCCGGCTCAGATGGCAGAATCGAAGGTGGCAACGACGCGCTAGCTGAGTGAGCACTGGGCACAGGGGTTGGCCAGGGGCCGGAAACCTGAGATAGAGGGAAATCCGCCCCTGGAACCTTGCTGTTGAGTGCTCTGTTGCCGATGAGGGTTAGGTTTTACTCACCGCTGCCACCACCCCAAAGATGATAAACAGCACTCCACCGATCGCTGTGAGCACTCGCTCAGAAATGCGTCCGGCGACGAACCGCCCACCCAGGACTGCGATCGCAGCACAGATAAAATGGCCTAGAATCGCTCCGACTGTAACGCCTACGGGATTGTTAGCGGCGGCCAGGGTAATCGTTGCAAACTGGGTGCGATCGCCCCATTCCGCCACAAACGTCAGCACAAAAGATTGCAACGCCACGCCATAGGTTGCGCCCTTGCCCGCAGGCAAAAATTTAGACTGGCGAATGCTGCTTTCGGCTTCTTCCACCTCATCACAGGACGCGCCCCCCCGCATCCGATAGGCATCGTACAGCAATTTGAAGCCGAACCCAATGAATAAGGCAACTTCAGCCGCATTGAGATAGTGTTGGGGCAATAGGGAAACAGCCTGCCCCACTAAAACCGACAAGATGGTCATTGTGGCCAGGGCTCCGGCCACCCCCACAAAAACCCAACGTCGGGAATGGCGCATTGCCAATAACATTGCAATACAAAAGGTCTTATCGCCTAACTCAGATATGGTAATTAGCAACAAGCCTGCGGTAAACGCAGTTAGCATCCTCAAGCTCCTCAAAGATCGGTGGTGTGTAATCTTGAGTGGACTTGATGGAGCAATAACCCTCACCAAGCCCACTGCGATCTGTGGACTTAGTGAAGGTCTCGCTTACAAAAGACTTTGGCTCTAACTGGGGAAGCGGCAACTGCATTGCACAGGACGCTGCTCCATCCCAGTCAGAAGAGTACATTTGTCACCCGAACCAGGCTCATCACCAGTGTGTTGATTCGGATGGGCTGGTTTCCCAGCAGCTACTCCCCTTCATAAATTCTCTATGGATTATACCCTGCGATCGCTCCCAGCACCAGTCCTGGGCTAGTTGATCCGCACCTGGCCTTGCGCTTGGCTCTGCCTGCCTTAATCACCGACTTCTGCCCACAAGAACGGGCTGCCAGAACACTCTGAACAGCCCGCACCTAGTTTTTCAGTTTTGCCCCCTGCTCTGCCAGGGGAGACGTTACGTGTCCATTTTGTGGGAAGCTACCCGTCTTTTCCGTCCCGATCTGGCCTGCCGCTTACACCAGACGAATTCCAAGGAGCTGCACTGGCTTTAGACTTTGTTCAAGGATTGATTGAAGTCGTTTTGAGTCGGAAAAATTTCAAAGACTTGATCCATGCCGCTAATTTCCAGTAACATCCGACCCTGCTCGCACACTGAACAGAGCACTAAGCGCCCAGCAGCGGCTCGGGCCGCCTTAAATGCATTGACCAAACCGCCTAGCCCAGAGCTATCGATGAAGGTGACAGCCTGCAAGTCAACTAAAATCAGATTACTACCAGCTTTGATACTATCTTCAACTTCATGACAAAGCTGAGCAGCCAATGAGCTGTTCAAGATACCGGATGGTTGAACGACTTTCATTTGGGGATTCATGAGTTTCATTGCTCTCAGGCTCTTTCTTACTAGGTGTTCCGATGATTGTAAGGGTAGCAATATAAGTCGTCTTGGGACGGCTATGCTTAGAATTCCCTTAAATCTACAGAACGCAACAATCATTCTGGAACACCACTACAAAAACTTTAATGCTTTGTGTTGGTTTAGTGATCACTCTGGGGGAATCAATACACAATCTACCTTGATTCCAGCTATAGTGCTTAATCCCAGATTAGGCGTTGTGCCAACCTTGGCGATCGCGGTGATCAAGTTGACAGGGGAACAATCCGATTTTTGGGGGATGGGTGGGGGCCAAATCCGTTGCGATTTGATGACAGGGCCATTGTGATATTACGATTTAAGGGCTGGCTTGAACCGTTAAGGCAGGGGCAGAACCCGGCCAGCCTCGCCCATTAGGCTGATTGTGACGAAATCGGGAGAGACGCTGTTTCAGGGCAAAAAATCTCGACAGTTTTAGCTGGAAAAACTACTATAGACACAGCCGCGATCGCCATTCAACCCTGGCAATGCTGCCGAGTGTCGGTCTTGTTTAAGGCGCGGGCTTGGGGTGCAACGTCTCGAAATGTATCAAGTTTTTGAGTTTTCCAGATTCTCGGAACAATCAATGAATTTGTATATCAGAAGTGTGCCAAATCTTCGGATTTTAGTTAAATTCTGATTAAAGTATGCTTTCTTGGTTGATTTTCGTTTGTTTTCAGTCGCTTCAATCTTGATTTATCAGTGCTGAGCTGAATGACCGATTGATTCTTTTGGTAACTTATTTGACCATTTTAACGTGAGTTTAATTTGATTAACGTTCTTACTCCCTTTATAGAGTCGAAGATTTTGTCAAGCGTGAGTTAAGACTAGTTTTTCTGGATTTGGTTCAACCTGGTAGTTGACTACACAATAAAGCAATTATGGCTAGTGGGCTTTCCTTTGTTCCCTCAAGTCGCCGCGTCAATACGTCCCTGACTCAGCGATCGCGGCGGGCCGTCATCTTAATGATTCTAGGAACGCTCTTGGTGGGTGGGTGTGGGTTGCGGCTCGTCCAACTCCAATTAATTCAAGGCCAAGAGCTGAAACAACGAGCAGACCAAAATCGAATTGCGTTGATCCCTATCCCGGCGGATCGGGGTAATATTTTGGATCGCAAAGGCCGATTATTAGCGTCTAATCGCTTGGCGCGATCGATTTATCTGCATCCGCGCGAAGAGTCGAAAGCCGAGTGGGCTAAGATTGTGCCGCGTTTGGCCACGATTTTGAAAATTCCCCCGGCTGAAATTCTTGCCAAGCTGGAACAGGCTGGGTACCGCTCAGCGATGCCTGTCCGCATCAGTCGCAACCTGCCGCTGCAATCTTTTATTGCCCTGGCTGAAGAGGCGCATCGCTTTCCTGGGATGGAAATTCGGGGTGAGTCCCACCGGTTTTATCCGAATGGCGACCTCGCAGCGCACGTTCTGGGCTATATCAGCGAAGCTACCGTAACTGACCTGAAGGCAAATCCCGCTTATCCGATGGGGATGCTCGTTGGCCAAATGGGGGTTGAGCGGCTGGCTAACTCGACTCTGGAAGGGCGCTGGGGGAGTCAAGTGGTGGAGGTCAACGCGGCAGGGCAAGAGATTAACCATTTGGGGAACAAACCGGCGATCGCGGGGGAACCGTTGCGGTTAACCCTTGATCTCGACTTACAAAAAACTGCCGAGCGGTATCTGGCCAATCGGCGGGGGGCCGTGGTGGTGTTGGATGTGAAAACGGGTGGTGTTTTGGCCCTGGCCAGTGGCCCCACGTTTGATCCCAACTTGTTTACGCGCCAGGTCACCAAAGCGGAATGGGACCGCTTGCAAACGGCTGAAAATCCGTTTTTGAATCGGGCGTTGCAGGGGTATCCTCCCGGTAGCACGTTTAAGGTGGTGACGGCGGCGGCGGGGATGCAATCGGGGACTTTTGCGCCGGATTCTACCCTCATGACCTACGCGGCGATTAATTTGGGTGGCCATTTGTTTCATGAACATGGGTCGGGGTATGGGGTCTTGGGCTTTCGGGATGCGCTGATGGTTAGTAGCAATACATTTTTCTATCAAGTGGGCTTACGAACTGGGCCGGAGGCGATCGCGAAGTGGGGCAAACAGTTGGGGATTGGCGAAATTACCCAATTGGGCTTGGATGGTGAAAGTCATGGGATGATCCCAATTCCGGCAGAGAAGGAGAAAAAATTTGGTGAGCCCTGGTATGGGGGTGACACGGTGAGTATGTCGATTGGCCAGGGGTTGGTGCAAACAACGCCAGTTGAGTTGGCCGTTGTGTATGCGGCGATCGCCAATGGGGGGTATCGGGTGAAACCCCATCTTTTTGCGGCAATGGATAATGATCGGGCCTATCGTCCGCAAAAAATTGGGTTGCAACCAGGCACTCTCCAGGTAATTCAGCAGGGATTGAAGGCGGTTGTTCAAAATGGAACGGCGCGCCAACTCAGTCAAGGAACGATTCCCCCAACGGCGGGTAAAACGGGGACTGCCGAAGTGCTGGGCCAACGGGATAATGCGGTGTTTGCGGGGTATGGGCCAGCGGCAAATCCCCAGATCGCGATCGCGGTGGTGGTGGAAAATGGCGGTTTTGGGGCCGAGTCGGCTGTTCCAATTGCCCACGAAGTTTACAAAACCTACTTTAAGCGGGGGAAACAGCGCCGATAACGCCTCCGCTGCTGGGCTGGGGAACAGTTTGGCCGGGGGATCGAGATTTTTTTCGTAGATTCAAGCTGCGATCGCGATTTTTGGGCTGTTTTTTGTTATTGTAGATAAGGCTTGTTCAGTTGGTCGTTATTGACCATTGGGTAGCAAGCAACCCCTATATGCGGATGTGGCGGAATTGGTATACGCGCACGTTTGAGGGGCGTGTGGCTTTGCCTTGCGAGTTCGAGTCTCGCCATCCGCATTCAACTTGGGTTATTGCTGAGTTTATTCGCAGCGGGTTTCTGGGATTACCTCATCCCTCCGATATCTAGCTGTTGCGATGGCTTGTATGCCTGCTCGGTCTTGCCAAGAGCAATGATACGCTTAAACATCTAACCCACAGGCTTGAAGAAAAGCTTGTGGGTTTCTTGTATGGATTTTATTGCTCTATCAAGTCGTGGATGGCAAGGTTGAACCCGACCGATTCACCGTTGGGGCGCATCTGGTCGTGGTGTCAGGCGAACCCAAATGCACGGCAATTAGGCAACGGACGTTGCATGGGGAATTGGCGGGACAGGTTTGGGCGTGCCAGGGGGTGCGATCGCAAAAGTTGTGGGATAGTCCTCTGGGCGCAGGCGGGTGAGATGGCGCAAACAATGCAAGAGCTTTTGGGTTTGTTGCCCTGTTTCAAAGTATTCGCGCACGGTTGGGCTTAAGGCTCCTTCCATCAAAAACAGATCGCCATCGGGGAAGAGTTGAAGCCAGGTGGCAGAAAAGGTATTGTCGAGCAGAACGGTGGGATGGTGAGCGACCCGAGGCCGCGGATAGTCTGATTGGGCGATCGCGAAGGTGCCCGGAAAGGGCATAAGGTCTTGATGATCGAGTTTTTCGAGGAACTCAGTTAATTTTTTGGTGTTCAGGTTGGTGATGCCGCGTTCAAACGCAATATCGTTGCGATCGCGTTCTAATACATAGACATCGCCATCATCGGCATACAGTAATAGCCAGGTCATGATTTCTCTCCCGTTGGTATACATTACGTTTTGCCCACCCTGGTTGGCTGGGTTGTTGGCATACCCTGCCGCGCCGCTAGCACCGAGTGCCGCCATAGCATTGGTTCGACAGCATTGGTTCGACAGCTTTAATTTAGATCGGTTGGTTAGAACGTTGAGGTTGACGAAAGAGCTGAAAAGCCAAGGCTGGGTAGATGTGGGGGTTTGCTTTCGCCAGATACCGCAGGGCTATAGCGATTGGGGTAAACGCAATGAATTTGTATTGTTTAATACAGAATTTGTTTCGTGGTTCTATTCCTAATTTTAGCGATTTCTTGGGAGAGAAATATGAGGAATTGCAACAGGAACCTGGGCCAGTGGTTTGGCGGTCTAGGCATTATCTGCGTGGCAGTCGGCGGGAATTGCCCGGATTGAGGCCGTCAGCCTAGAAAAACGAAGCAGAAAAATGATGGTGAACTGCATTTTTTAGAGGAACATCAACTATCCTAGTGTCCGACCTTGCTGCAACGATTTGGATGATGATAAACAGTTTGTCCCTTCCTAACCGCTGGTTACGACGGCTGTTGCCGCTGTTGTGTCTATTCACCCTGGCAATGGTGGTATGGCTTGGGCCGCTTGGGCCCAGTGTGGCCCAAACTCCACGACAAGAAATTCGGGGGGTCTGGTTCACGATGAATGACTTTGACACCTTGCGCGATCGCGCCAAGATGCAACAGGCGTTGAGTCAATTACGGCAGCTCAATTTCAATACAATTTATCCGGTGGTGTGGAATGCAGGATATGTGCTGCATCCCAGTGCAACGGCGCAACAATTGGGGATTCAACCGTTTGTCTATCAGGGAACGGAGGGGCAAGATATTCTGGCGGAATTGGCGGCGGAAGCCCATCGCCAGGGGTTAACCGTGATTCCCTGGTTTGAGTTTGGGTTTATGACTCCGCCCTCGTCAGAACTGGCGATCGCCCGCCCCCAGTGGTTAACGACCAAAGCCGATGGCACAACGACCTCGGTCAATGATGCGGGCGAGGTCGCTTGGCTGAACCCATTTCGGCCAGAAGTCCAGCAATTTATCACGAATTTAGTGCTGGAAGTGGTGACTCAATACGATGTGGATGGGATTCAGTTTGATGATCACATGGCGTTGCCCAATGAGTTTGGCTATGATCCCTACACGGTAGCGTTGCATCAGCGGGAAACGGGGCGAGCACCGGATCCCAATCATCAAGCGACGGCGTGGGTGAAATGGCGGGCCGATAAGATTACCGCATTCATGACCCAACTCCACAAAGCCGTGAAAGCGAGGAAGCCGAATGCAATCTTTGCGCTGTCACCGAATTACTACAATTTCGCCTACAAATTACATTTGCAAGACTGGTTAACCTGGGTGCGTAAAGGGCTGCTTGATGAATTAGTGATGCAGGTATACCGGACGGATTTACCCAGCTTTGTGGAACAAATTAATCGGCCTGAAGTGCAAGAAACCCAGAAAAAAATTCCGACGGGGATTGGGATTTTGACTGGCCTGCGCTCAAAACCGATGCCCATTGCCCAGGTGCAGGCCCAGACGCAAGCCGCTCAAGATCAGCAGCTTGGGGTCGCCTATTTCTACTACGAAACGCTGTGGCAGTCTACACCAGAACCTGCGGCCATGAGGCAAGCGGCGTTCCAGAGTTTGTTCCCCTATCCGGCAGTGCGATCGACGATGTAAGTTGCCCTAGCAGCCACTAGCAAAAGGCGATCGCCCGCTTGTCTCTGTAGGACATGGGCGATCGCCTTTGTGGTGTTCATGGGTTCAACTAGCCAAGGGCTTACATGCCAATGCCCAGGCGTCCAGCCAAACTAGGCGTTAACGGTAACAACGTCACAACCATTAAAAAGAGCGCCAATAACCCTAAGGCCGCGCGGGCATCGTCTGGTTCAGTCAGCTCGTTCAGGCTGGGGCGTTCGAGGTCGCGCTGGAGGAACACGATCAGAATGGCCCAGTACAGGGCCAGCGGATTGACTAACGAAGCAAGGCCCAACAAAATTAGGGTGCCGATCGTCGTCCGAGAAGCGGTTTTGCGCCCATAAATCGCTTGTACGATTCGTCCCCCGTCTAACTGGCCCGCTGGCATCAGGTTTAATGCTGTGATCACTAACCCCAGCCAGCCCAACACCACCAGCGGATTCACATCCACAATGGGGGCTTGCAAGGCATCCCGCAATACGACCCGCGCCAAAGTTCCAACCAGGATCGAACCCTGAAAAAATTGCGACGGAATCTGGAAGAGACTTCCCTGGTGGGACAAAAGTAAGCCTGTTAGCAACATCCCCAGCGATAAGATGCCACCAGCCGCAGGCCCAGCAAAAGCAATGTCAAACAAGACACTGCGGTTGGGCAAGACTGACTCGATGCGCGTTAAGGCCCCAAACGACCCAATCTGCAAGGTCGGAATGTAAAAGGGCCAGCCTAACCGCACGTTATAGCGACGGGCCAACACCCAATGGCCAATTTCATGGGCCGCTAAGATGGCAAGGATCCCGGAGGCTAGGGGCAGGGTTTCAGAGATCCGATTTGGGGCATAGAAAAAGTCAAAGCCCAACAACAATCCAGCGCTTTCGAGGCAGGTTGCCACCGTGAAAAGGGCTAGAATGACGGCCAGAATTTTTTGGGGAGTGGCCGCAGGTTGGGGATCGCGACTGCTCGGTAGAACAATGATGACGGGTTTGCCATCCTGATTTTCGACCAGGAAAAGGCGATAGCGATCGCCCAAGGCCGCTTGTAATCGTTCGTCTAACTTGGCATAGGCAACTTCGGGATCAACACGCAAATTGCCCCGAAAAATGGCCCCTTCTTGATAAGGAATGGTTTCAGTGGCAAAGAAACTCTCGATGCCAAAGATGCCCTGAATTGCTTTGAGGTCCTCAGCGGGAATCGGGACTATCTCCTCTTCCCCTTGGGGTGGCTGACCTGTTGGCAACGGTTGATCTGGCTTACTGTCTCCGGCGGCGGGGGCGGCGGCGTCCGCATCGGTGGTTTTGGCGATCGCGGCGGCTCGGCGGGCCTCTCCCTGTTCCTGCTTAAGCGATCGCACCCGGTTGCCCAACCCGATATAAACAGCACTCGACGCGACTAATAACCCTAATACCAGCGCCAAATTGAGCATGACTCCCAACGCGGCCAAGCCAAACACCAACAGCCACGGCACCATCAACACCACAGATTGCAACCAGGCTAAAAAGCCCAGTTTGCCGTAGGGCCGCGAGCGCAGAAAGCCCCAGACCAACAGCCCAATCCCGAATACCACCGTGACAATGGTTAAATCTTCAGTAATCGCAGTGAACATTCCAACCTCTTCCTAGCGATCGCACCAAACGAGGACAATAACCGCCCCAACGTTTTGTTCCAGTCAAAAGCTTGACCCAAACTGTTTCTAATCTACCTGAATCAGGGATCGCGAATGGCACCTTTAGCGCAGCAGCGATCGCCAATTCCCGACCCAGACCTCTCGAACCTCACTTAGACCAGGCTTTACCTACCGCAACACCACCCAAACACAACAAAGGCAGCCCCAATGGACTGCCCCCGGTGACTTTAGGCAGGCATTTGCCCAGCCTTACTTCTTGCCTTTTTTCTTCTTGTTGGCAGGCTTGCTCGACTTACCAAAAGCAGGGGGTTCCGATTTTGACGCGGTTTCTGCTTCGGGTTCCGGTGCCGTCTCGGCAACGGGTTCGGGTTCCGGTGCTGCCTCCGCCACAGGAGCCGGAGCCGCCTCCGCCGCTGGGGCCGCAGTTCCCATTTGGGCCGCAACTTCGGCAGCAAAGTCTGTTACTTCCTTCTCAATGCCTTCACCCAAATTGAACCGCACAAAGCGCCGAACTTGGATGTTTTCGCCCAATTTGGCTACATGCTGTTTCACCAACTCTTCCACGGTAATCGTGGGATCTTTGATGTAGGCTTGATCCAGCAAGCTGAATTCTTTCAGCCGCTTGTCAATCCGCCCTTGCACAATCTTTTCTTTAATATTGTCGGGTTTACCAGCCAGGTCATCCTTACCCATTTCGATCGCCGTTTCCCGCTCAGCGATATCGGCTGGAATGTCGCTAACTTTGACATATTCTACATTAGGACACGCCGCAATTTGCTTGGCAATGTTGCTGACCAGCGCCTTGAACTCGTCGTTACGGGCCACAAAGTCCGTTTGGCAGTTTACTTCGACTAAGACCCCAATCCGGCCACCGATGTGAATGTAGCTATCGACTAACCCTTCAGCGGCGACTTTTCCGGCTTTCTTATCTGCCGAAGCCATCCCTTTTTTCCGCAACCATTCAATCGATTTTTCGATATCACCGTCGTTTTCGGCTAATGCCTTTTTGCAATCCATCATCCCTGCGCCAGTCTTATCGCGCAGTTCTTTCACCATCTTTGCGGAAATGTCTGCCATGTTGCCTTAACTCCTAACTGTCAGGTTCTGAGGGAGACTCTAAACTGTCCGATTCTTGCCAGCGTTAGTTCGGCTAGCGTTTTGCAATGAACTTTGCTCAATGAACTAGATTTGTCGGACTAGGCTGCTGCGCCAAAACCGACGAGCAGCCAGTCATTAGACCCGGTTGGAGCCTAGATTTAACCGAAGACGACCTTAAGCTTCGCTATTCTCGTCATCATCAGAGGTGTAGGAATCACTATCATCGTAGTCGAGTTCGTCTTCTGCGCCATCGTAATCCTCGTAATCCTCTTCGTCGATGTCGAGCTGACCATGCCGCCCTTCGTAGATGGCATCGGCCAAGCGACCCACAATCAACTTGATGGAGCGAATGGCATCATCGTTCGCAGGAATGGGGATGTCTACTACGTCGGGATCGCAGTTGGTGTCCAGCAGCGACACGATGGGGATGTTCAGCTTTTGGCATTCCTGCACCGCGTTGTATTCCCGCCGTTGATCCACGATCAGCACGATATCGGGAACTTTCCGCATGGCCTTAATGCCACCCAGGTATTTGCGGAGTTTTTCCAGTTCGCGCCGCAGGACAGAAGCTTCTTTCTTGGGTAACAGATCTAGGGCTCCGGTTTCTTCCCGACGCTCCAACTCTTTGAGGCGATCGACCCGGGTTTTGATCGTCGCCCAGTTGGTCAGCATCCCACCCAGCCAACGCTGGTTCACATAGTAAGCACCACAACGGCTTGCTTCTTGAGCCACAATTCCGGCAGCTTGTCGCTTGGTGCCGACGAACAAGAACTTCTTCCCAGATTCCGACGCCGATCGCACATAGCTGTAGGCGTGCTCCATCATTTGAGCGGTTTGCACCAGGTCAATGATGTGAACCCCATTCCGCGAGGTGTAGATGTAGGGATCCATGCGGGGATTCCAGCGGCGGGTTTGGTGCCCAAAGTGAACCCCAGACTCAAGTAACTGAGCCAATGAAACAACTGGCATATTTTTGATTCTCCTTTCGGGTTAATCCTTCCATCCAGGTGCATTTCAATTGGTTGAAACACCCGAAATCCCTGAATGCGTGATTTTTGACAACTTTCCTAGCGTAGCATAATCGGTGCAACGGTAGGGCATTTGGATAAAAGTCCTAAAATATAGGCTCCACATTTAGAACGGGTGTTCTATTTCGTGTTATAAATTGATGAAATCCTAAATATTTTTTTCTGTCTCCCAATTCAGCGGGTACACTTGTCGAAATTTTTATCCTTTTAGTATGGGTAAGGACTGGCTCAGGCTGTGTATGTAAAGCGCCTGGAATTGTCGAATTTCAAGTCATTTGGCGGCAAGACGGTGATTCCCTTGCTGCCCGGTTTCACTGTGATTTCGGGGCCAAATGGGTCGGGCAAGTCCAACTTAATTGATGCGATTTTGTTTTGCCTGGGGTTGGCCGGATCTAAAGGGATGCGGGCGGAGCGGTTGCCCGATTTGGTGAACCATACCCAAGCCTCTCGGAGTCGGGCGACGATCGAGGCCAGTGTGACGGTGACGTTTGACCTGACGGATGAGCCGTTGTCTGTTGAGGCGGAAATTGAACAGGCGGCGATCGCGGCGGAGTTGGCGATCGCGCCGGATCAGGCTCGTTCGTTCGAGGTGGACACCAACGGGCACGACGGGAACGGCCACAGCAAGAGTAACGGGAACGGTAATGGGAATGGAACCGCTGAGGGATTGCGGGAGTGGAGTGTAACCCGCAAGTTGCGTGTGACCCAGCAGGGCACTTATACCTCAAACTATTATATGAACGGGGACCCCTGCACCCTGACGGAGTTGCACGAATCTTTGGGGCGGTTGCGGATCTACCCCGAAGGCTACAACGTGGTGTTGCAGGGGGATGTCACTCGCATTATTTCCATGAACTCGCGGGAGCGGCGGGAGATTATTGACGAGTTGGCTGGGGTCGCCGCCTTCGATCGCAAGATTTCCCAGGCGAAAGATAAGCTGGATGCGGTGAAAGACCGGGAAGATAAGTATCACATCGTTGAGCAGGAGTTGATGGCCCAGCGCGATCGCCTCGCCCAAGATCGCATCAAGGCTGAGAAATATAAAAAACTGCGCCAAGAGTTGCAAACTAAAACGAGCTGGGAGGCGGTGATCCAGCATCGGCAAGTGGTACAGGCGATTCAACAGTTGCAGCAGCAGTTAACCCAAGATGAACGGGCGATCGCGACTTTAACTGAGCAAATTGCCACGACGACCCAGACGATTCAGGGGACGACCCTGGAGCTGGAGCAGTTGAATACGCGGGTGAAGGCGCTGGGGGAAGAAGAGTTGCTGGCATTGCAAGCGACACTGGCGACGCAAGAAGCGGAATTGCGCCAACTGCAACGGCAAGAGCAGGATTTACACGCCAGTCAACAGGCCCTCGAAACCGCGATCGCCCAGACCCAACAGGAATTACAGGACTATCAGCAGCAACTCGCCGCCTTGCAAACTGAGCAGCAACGCCTTGCTACCCAAGATCTGGCCAGCCTCACAGAGCAGCGCGATCGCGCCTTGCAACACCTCACGACCAGTCGAGAAGCGGCCAATGCCTCGGCGGCCAGTGCCGAAGCCTGGGTGCAAGAGCAAACTGCCCTGCGCCATCAGGTAGATGCTCTGTTGAGCCAGCTTGATCCCCAACGGACGGAGCAGGCTCAGCTTCGGGAACGCATTGCCCAACTGGAACGGCAAATTCAGGAGCAAACCCAGGCCAAACTGGCCACCGAGCAGCAACTTACCGACAAGCAAGCCCAGCAAGCCACGTTGACAGCCCAGGCCACCACAGCAGAGACGGCAATTCAAACGCTGGCGGCGCAACTGGCCACTGCCGAAGAAGAACTGCAAATTCAGCAGGAAACCCAAGCCCGCTTGTTGCAGGAACAACGGGAAAAACAGCGACGGCTTGACAAGCTGGAAGCTCAATCCCAAGCGATGCAAGAAGCCCAGGGCACCTATGCCACACAGTTGATTTTGCAAATGAATTTGCCCGGTGTGTGTGGGTTGGTAGCGCAACTAGGGCGGGTGGAACCCCGCTTTCAACGGGCACTCGAAACAGCGGCAGGAGCCCGCATGGGCAATTTGGTCGTCGAAGATGACGGGGTTGCAGCGGCAGGGATCGAACTCTTGAAACAGCGGAAAGCTGGACGCGCAACCTTTTTGCCCCTCAACAAGATTCGCAGCGGGCGGATGCCGGGTGGGCAAGGGGTGCGATCGCTGCCAGGGTGTTTGGGCTATGCCCTGGATCTAGTGGAATTTGACGATCGCTATCGCGACATTTTTGCCTACGTCTTTGGGGCAACGCTGGTGTTCGAGACGCTGAGCGAGGCCCGACGGCAACTCGGCGAACACCGCATGGTCACGCTAGATGGGGAATTGCTGGAAGTATCTGGAGCGATGACGGGCGGGTCTAGCAGCAATCGCCAAGCCTTGCATTTTGGGAATATGGACGCCGGGGACTCCGACGAAGTACGGGAATTGCGCGATCGCCTCCAGGAAATCGATCGCATCCTCACCCATTGCGACAACGCCATCTTTCGGGCCAGAACCTTAATTCAGGAGCGGAGCCAAACTCTGGCCCAGGCGCGGCAACAGCATCGGGAATACCAACTGAAGGCCGAGCAATTAGCCCAGGACTGCCAAACCCTCACAGCCCAGCACGCCCACCTCCAGGCCCAACTAGCACAAAACACCCAGGAACTCGACGATTCCCAAACACGCTTGCAAATTTTGGAGATTGAAATTCCCGCCCAGGAAGACCAGTTACACCAGTGGCGACAGGCATTGGCCGAGTTGGAGCAATCCCACACGCACAGCGAATGGCAGCAGATCCAAGCCACTCTCCGCACCCAGGAAGCGGATTTAAATGAAAAAGAGTTGGCACTTCGCACGGCAGAGCAACGGCTGCAAGATGTGAATAACCAAATTGCGCGGTTGCAAGAAAAAGTTCACCAGGGTCGCGATCGCCTCCAGAGCCAGCGCAACCAACAAACCACCCACCTGCAACAGCAAACCACCCTCCGCACCCAACAGGCCACACTAACCGAACACATGACAGGGACTCGCACCGCCCAAGGCCAATTGGAGCAGCGACTAGGCGCAGAAAAAGAACAACGCGATCGCGTCGAACGGCAACTGCGGGACTACCAAACCCAAAAGCAACAACACGAATGGGAACAGCAAAAAATTCAAGAAACTCGCCAAGCCCGACAACACCAATTGCTGACCCTGCAAGAACAACACCAGGCCCAACAGGCCGAATTGCCCGATCCCCCGCCAGAAGTTCCCCCTGACATCGGCCTGGAACAACTGCAACAAGAGCTGCGATCGCTCCAAAAACGCCTCCAAGCCATGGAACCCGTCAATATGTTGGCCCTGGAAGAACACGAACGCACCCAGGCCCGCCTTGACGAACTCACTGAGAAACTCCGCACCCTGGAAGAAGAACGCACCGAACTGTTACTGCGAATCGAAAACTTTACTACCCTCCGCCAACGGGCCTTCAAAGAAGCGTTTGATGCAGTCAACGAAAATTTCCAATCCATTTTTGCCACCCTGTCGGATGGTGACGGGCACCTGCAACTGGACGATGCCCAAAATCCATTTAACGGCGGCCTCAATCTCATCGCCCACCCCAAAGGCAAACCTGTTCAACGCTTGGCTTCCATGTCCGGGGGCGAAAAGTCCCTCACCGCCCTCAGTTTTATCTTTGCTCTCCAGCGTTATCGCCCATCGCCCTTCTATGCCTTTGACGAGGTTGATATGTTTCTTGACGGGGCAAATGTAGAACGATTAGCTAGAATGATCAAACAACAATCCGAGCAAGCGCAATTTATTGTAGTCAGCCTCCGCCGACCAATGATTGAATCAGCACAACGCCAAATTGGGGTTACCCAAGCCCGTGGTGCCCATACCCAAGTGATTGGAATTGACTTAGTGGCTCAACGTGCTTCATTGTGATTTGGTAATATCGAACGGAAATCGTGGATCAGGATTCGAGAAACAATGGCATCTGAAGAAATTCGCCAACGCTCAGACATTATCGGCACACTGGTTGTGACTCGTGACACTGGGAAAAAACTGGGTGTAGTGAGCCAAATCTGGGTGGATATCGATCAACAGCGGGTTGTGGCTTTTAGCCTGCGCCCCAATCTCGTCTATGGCACCCCCCAGCCCATGTTGCTGAACAGTGTGCGGCAAATTGGGGATGTCATTTTGGTGGATAACGAAGATGTCATCGAAGATATTGATGTCGAGTCTTACAACAGTCTGATTAACTGCGAAGTGATTACCGAGACGGGTGAGCTGCTCGGCAAGGTTCGTGGCTTCAAGTTTGATGTGGATGATGGGCAACTGGTTTCGATCATCATTGCCTCGTTAGGGGTGCCCCTCATTCCCGATCAGGTGGTGAGCACCTATGAATTGCCGATTGAAGAAGTAGTAAGCAGTGGCCCCGATCGCCTGATTGTCTTTGAAGGGTCAGAAGGTCGTTTGGTGCAGCTTTCTGTGGGCCTGATGGAACGGTTGGGGATTGGGAATCCGCCTTGGGAGCGGGAGGACAACGAAACCTACGTGGTGCCCATTAAAACCGATAATCAGCTGGGTACCGGGTTGCAGACGCCGGTGAATACTCCCATTCGGGAGCGGCAACCTGTGGTGCAAGAAACTTGGGATGAGGATAACTGGGGTGAGCCAGCGCCCCGCCAATTGCGCCAACAAGAGCAGTATGCAGAACCGCTGTATTACGAGGAGCCTGCGACGGAAGAAAACTGGAGCGAAACTACAGCACGGGATGCCTATCAGGAAGCTCCCTATGCGCCAGGGGACTACAGCGATGATTATGACGATGTGGAAGATGATGCCTGGGCGGAACAAGAGTCGCGAGTTTATAACAGCCCGCGAGTAAATATTCCTGATAAAACTAAGATTCCTGAATACGAAGAGGAAGGCTATTAAGCAATTCGGCGGGCGATCGCGCGATGAGACTGGGTGAATCTGGGCATACTGGGTTAGGGGAAACCATGAACAGGCCAAAAATGCTGTAGCGTGGGTCTCTGCCATTGCATCTTCGCTAGTTTAGAATGACGCAGCTTATGTGGTTGCGCTGATGGCGTTGGCCTTGGCCTGTACAAAACCCCTTGTTTTCCAGTTTGGTAGGTACTGAGTTTCGATGATCCATCCTCAGACAGAGTTGCGCTTCATCAATGAGGCGATTGGTTACGGTGTGTTTGCAACGGCGTTTATCCCGAAGGGAACGATTACCTGGATTCTCGATGAACTCGATCAGCGGTTTGATGAAGCCTATGTGGAGTCACTGGATCCGTTGTTGCGCGATCGCCTGTTGAAATACTGTTTTCGTGATGAAGTGGGGCAACATATTCTTTGTTGGGATATTGCTCGCTATGTAAACCATAGTTTTTTCCCCACCCTTATTGCGACTCCGTATCGCTTTGAGCTGGCTTCGCGAGATATTTATCCCGGCGACGAAATTACGGATGATTATGGCTATTTCAACCTGGACTATCCGTTTTATTGTTTGCCAGAACCGGGGACCACGCGCACCAAGGTCTTACCTGAAGACTTTTTGAAGTATTACCCAGAATGGGATCAGCAAGCCGCAGCGGCCATGCAGTCTTTTAATCAGGTGGAACAACCGCTAGGCCATCTGATTGAGCCGCAGTTTCGGGCTAAGGTGATGGCGATCGCCAATGGTCAAGAAGCGATGGATTCCCTCCTCACTTGCTACTACGACCACACCAAACACCTGAAAACAGTACCATAATGCGGTGTTGTGCTACATTGCCTCATCTCAAACGGTGGCGATCGCTTTTACCAGGAATTTTGCTCTAAGTTTCCGGGCCAGCGCTATAGTTGGGCATAATATCAGCACCGCCATCGGTAGGCATTTATTGTCTCGCCACTCAGTTCCAGGAGAATTGCTATGCAATCGACCGGGCCATCCCCCGCCTCGGACAATGCACCCCTACGCCGTAGACCCAATACCTCCATGTTGCGATCGGTAGGCGGACGACTCTTTTTATCGGTGGTGGGCGGTTCCCTCATTGGCCTCTCAGGCACCACATGGTGGTCTTATCGCGAACTCGTTAAACAATCTGAATCCGAACTGCTCTCTAGCCTCCAAGTCAAAACCGAAAGCCTGGAAGGCGACTTCAAAACCTTTGAATTTTCGACCCACACCATCGTTGACGCCGTTAAAACCCTCTACGCCGCCGGAGAACGCCGCGAAGCCGTCTACAGCGATCTGATGTACCGAGCGTTGCAAACCTCGCCCCTGGGGACAGGGCTGGGCTTTGGTCAACCCCCCAGCAACCGTCTGATCATCCCCGCTTTGCAATACGCCTATCCCTACGTCGCCCGCAACAAACAAACAGGCGTCGTGGAGCCCCCCATTCTCGGTGAGGCCAAACCCAGCAGCTATCAAGAAAAATACTTCACTGACCCGATCGCCGCTGGCAAACCTATCTGGTTAGAACCCGTTCAATACGAAGAAACGTCTCTTTCTCCCCCTCAGACCCTCGTCAGCACCAGCTATTCTCTGCCCTTCTACGACAATCAACAGCGATTGCTCGGTGTCCTCAGTCAAGACCTAGAATTAGGCTTTCTCAGCGATAAACTAAACGTCTCTGTCATGCGAGAGGCGGGTAGCTTTATTCTCGTTAGTCCCCAGGGTAACCTCATTGCCTATCCGCCCAACCCCCAACAGGCTCTTGACCTGAAGCCGTTTAACCAACTGAACAACTACGAAGAACTGTGGCAGCAAATTCAAAGTAATGTGCAAAATGGCACGGTCACAGGTTTGTTGCGTTGGCGCGATGCCAAAGGCCAATCCCAATTTTGGGCCTACCAAAAACTGCCGAGCAATAACTGGATTTTGATGGCAGTGGTGCCTCAATCTGTGATTTTGGGGCCAGTTTGGCGCTTTCTGGGGGCGGGCGTTTTAGGTGCAGTGATTGGGGCTTCCATTGTGCAGGGGATTGTTGTGGCGTTGTTTGTCCGCCGCCTCAATCAACGGTTGCAACCGATTATGGATGAATGTAATCGGTTAGCCGAGATGAACACCAAGAGCGAAGAATTGATGAGCCGGGAAGATGAGTTAGGCCGCCTTACGATCTCTTTCTACGCGCTCTTGGGCCAGGTCACGGTGAATGAGCGGCGACTGCGCCAGGAAATGGCGAAATCGTCCCAAGCGTTGCAAGCGTTGCAACAAACCCAAGCCCAGTTAATTCAGACTGAAAAAATGTCGAGTTTGGGCCAGTTGGTGGCCGGGGTTGCCCATGAAATCAACAATCCCATTAATTTTATCTACGGCAATTTGCCCCACGCGGCAGAATACACCCATGATTTGCTGAATTTAGTCAAGCTGTATGACGATAAGTATGCCGATCGCGATCGAGAGATTGAAGCGTACAAAGAAGATATTGACCTGGAATTTCTGGTCGATGATTTGCCCAAAATGCTGGAATCAATGCAAATTGGTGCCGATCGCATTCGTGAAATTGTGTTGTCATTGCGGAACTTCTCGCGGTTGGATGAAGCCGAAATGAAACGTGTGAGTGTGCATGATGGGATCGACAGCACGCTGCTCATTTTGCAAAATCGCCTCAAGGCCAGCCCTGGGCATCCAGTCATTGAAGTGGTCAGAGAATACGGTACTTTGCCCGCGATCGAGTGCTACGCTGGCCAATTGAACCAGGTTTTTATGAATATTTTGAGCAACGCGATCGATGCGTTGGATCAATACAACCAAAAGCGATCGCCGGAAGCGATCGAAGCCAAGCCCGCCACGATTACGATTCAAACTGCGGCCCAACCCCAAGCTGACCCTCCTTCCGTTTCGATTCGCATCCGCGATAATGGCCCTGGCATTCCCCCCGAACATCAAAACCGCCTATTTGATCCCTTCTTCACCACCAAGCCCGTCGGCAAAGGAACCGGACTAGGACTTTCCATCAGCTACCAAATCGTCGTTGAAAAACACCACGGTTCGCTCAAATGTGTCTCAGCCCCCGGCCAAGGAGCTGAATTCTGGCTGGAAATTCCTATCCGTCAAAAAGATATGAAAGATTAGCGCTAAGTCATAGCGAGATGTTGTCTGACGTTTTGGTGTTTAGCAAGAGGGTACTTCGCAAGACTTTTGTTCTTATCTATCACAATTTCTTTTTGGCTTTGTGAGTGACAAATAAGTGTTATGAATAGTCAACCAACAGCGATAACGTTCATAACTTTGACCTTGTACCAATTGTATTTTCACGATCGCGGCATCACTGTATTTGCGCAGTTTAAGACAGCGATGGCCAATGGGCGAGGCGGGTGAAGCCATCATCGACTGGACTCCGACACAACAGAATCATGTCGTTTGGAATTGACGCGATCGCATGCAAGCTTCACCATTTACCATCAACACCCAACTGGTCGAATCGCTGCTTTAAGTGATTTACTCCCTCTCCGCCAGCGAACAAGCCCTGCTGCTCGACAAATTACTTGGCGAAATTCCCCTTCCTTTCACCTTGGAAATGAGGCGTTTGGCAGAACGAGGCGGAGCGTTTGACTTTTGGCAGCAAGAACGCGATCGCTATACCTTAGCGGATGGAGCGGCAATCGCGTGGCAGTGAAAAAAGCCGTGGTCTTGGTTTCTTTTGCATTGACGAACCTGCGGTAACAAAAAGGGTGAGCGTGGTGCCCACCCAGTAGAGTTTATGAAATTAATTGGGTTATTGCGTGGTCAGAACTTCGGAGGGAAGTCGTTTGAAGGTGAGGCGTTCGGTGTCGCCGACATCGACGAAGATGGTGTCGCCTTCGTGGAATTCGCCGCGCAGGATGGCTTTAGCGATCGCGGTTTCTAGCTCCCGTTGGATGGCGCGTTTCAGTGGACGAGCACCGTAAACAGGGTCGTAGCCCACATCGGCCAGGAAGTCGGTGGCGGCATCAGTGAGTTTGAGGGCCATCTTGCGATCGCTCAGGCGGTGTTCCAGGCGCAGGGTTTGGAGTTTGACGATGTTCCGCAGTTCCGATTTCTGGAGGCCGTGGAAAATGATGAACTCGTCTACCCGGTTGAGGAATTCGGGGCGGAACTGCGATCGCATCGCGTCAATCACCCGACTGCGCATCACATCGTATTGCGAGTCATCGCCTGCGATATCCAGAATGAACTGCGACCCAATGTTGCTGGTCATGATGATGATGGTATTTTTGAAGTCCACCGTCCGCCCCTGAGCATCGGTGACGCGGCCATCATCCAGGATTTGCAAGAAGATGTTGAACACATCGGGGTGGGCTTTTTCGATCTCGTCAAACAGAATAACCGCATAGGGCCGACGGCGAACGGCTTCCGTGAGTTGCCCGCCTTCGTCATAGCCCACATACCCCGGAGGCGCACCAATCAACCGCGAGACGGCGTGCTTCTCCATATATTCCGACATATCGACCCGCACCATCGCTTCTTCGGTGTCGAAAAGATAAGCGGCTAGGGCTTTGGCGAGTTCCGTTTTCCCGACCCCGGTGGGGCCAAGGAAGATGAAACTCGCGACCGGACGATTGGGATCGGCCAAGCCTGCCCGCGATCGCTGGATGGCATCGGCGACGGCAGTCACGGCTTCGTTTTGGCCAATGACCCGCTTGTGTAACTCGTCTTCCAGGTGCAGGAGTTTCTGCATTTCCGATTCCACCAGTTTGCTGATGGGAATGCCCGTCCACTTGGAAATAATTTCTGCAATGTCGCTCTCGGTGACTTCTTCCCGCAGCAGGGTTTTACCCGTGGTTTGGGCTTCGGCCAGCAGGTGCTCGGCTTCTTGCAGTTGACGGTTGAGGTCAGTGAGTTTACCATACTTCAGCTCGGCAGCCCGGTTCAGGTCGTAGTCGCGCTCGGCTTGCTGAATTTCCAAATTGACCCGATCGATCTCTTCTTTGAGAGATTGGATCTTGGTGATTTTGTCTTTTTCGCCTTGCCATTGGGCATTGAGGGTGGATTGTTCCTCTTTTAGGTCGGCGAGTTCTTTTTCCAGGCGTTCCAGGCGATCGCGGGAAGCCGCATCGGTTTCTTTCTGGAGAGACAGTTTTTCCATCTCCAGTTGCAGAATCTTGCGATCGACTTCATCCAGTTCTTCGGGTTTGGAGGTGATCTCCATCTTCAGTTTGGCCGCTGCTTCGTCTACCAGGTCAATGGCTTTGTCGGGCAGGAAGCGATCGCTGATGTACCGGGTGGAAAGCATGGCCGCTGCCACCAGGGCACTATCAGAAATTTTGACCCCGTGGTGCACTTCGTACCGTTCCCGCAGGCCGCGCAGGATAGAAATGGTGTCTTCGACCGTGGGCTGATCGATGTAAACCTGTTGGAATCGGCGTTCCAGGGCGGCATCTTTTTCGATGTATTTGCGGTATTCATCCAGCGTGGTCGCCCCAATACACCGCAACTCGCCCCGTGCCAACATGGGTTTCAACAAGTTGCCTGCATCCATTGCGCCCTGGGTGGCCCCGGCCCCGACGACGGTATGAATTTCGTCGATGAACAGAATGATGTTGCCCTGAGAGTCGGTGACTTCTTTGAGGACGGCTTTCAACCGTTCTTCAAATTCCCCGCGATATTTGGCCCCGGCAATCAACGCGCCCATATCCAGGGCAATCAATTTGCGATCGCGCAGAGATTCGGGCACATCACCCGTGACAATCCGCTGGGCCAACCCTTCGGCGATCGCCGTTTTCCCGACACCGGGTTCCCCAATCAACACGGGGTTGTTCTTGGTGCGGCGCGAGAGAATCTGAATGGTGCGACGAATTTCGTCATCCCGCCCAATGACCGGGTCGAGCTTGCCATCCCGCGCCATGTGCGTCAGGTCGCGCCCATATTTCTCCAGCGATTCATATTTGCCTTCTGGGTTTTGGTCGGTCACCTTTTGACTTCCTCGAATCTGATCAATGGCTGCTTTCAGTATTTGTTCATTTAGTTTAAATTCAGCAAAGAGGGTTTTGCCCAAGCGATCGTCCTGCACATAGCCCAGCAGCAGGTGTTCTACGGAAATAAATTCATCCCCATACCCCTGGCGATACTCGTTGGCGCGATCGAGCAACGTATCTAAACTGCGCCCCAAATACACATTACCGCCTGCATTGGAAATTTTGGGTTGCCGTCGCAAAAACTCCTCGGTGCGATCGCGCAGTTGGGCCACGTTCACATTTAACTTATTGAACACACTTGTTGCCAATCCCTCTTGCTCCAGCAATGCCTTCAGCAAATGCTCGGTTTCAATTTGCTGATGTTGGGCCTGTTTCGCAATATCAGCCGTGTGGACAATGGCTTGATAGGCTTTCTCTGTAAACTGATTCGGATTAGTCGGTTGCATAGACGTTTATCTCCAGGGCTGAGAAATAAAAATTAAATTACTCCTTCTCGTTCACCCCTCTCCCCCGTTCTCTCTCCCTAGGGAGAAGAGGGCCGCAGGCCGGATGAGGGCAATTAGCAAAATCAGAAGAGTGAGTTTGATTCGCGCTCCTCGGCAGGGCGGCAGCAGTCGCCTCGTCGCTGGCACTCAGGTTGCGTTGTTTTTATTGTAAAAAAGGAACTGCGATCGCTGGGATCGGTGTTCCCCACCTTGGGCAATGGGTATTGCCGCCCTGTCAGGCTGGGGGCGCTAGGGGCCGAGCTACCCCAGCTAAGAATTATTTTGTTTTGAATCATTCCGTGTGTGGGATCGATATTCTGTGAATACTAGGACTGTATTCCGCGATACAAACAGCCTCAGGCAGGGTCATGGCGATAAAACAAGCAATCTCTTCACTCTCTGCCAAAATCATTTTGGCCCATGTTGCGGCGATCGCCCAACAGATGCAGCAAACGACGCCCCTCGATACTCTCTTGCAAACGGCAATTGCGGAGCTTCGGGCGAATTTGGGGAGCGATCGCGTCATTATTTATCGGGTGTTGTCTCACCAAGATGCGGTGGTGCAATATGAATCTGTTGCTCCCGCTTGGCTGCCGATTGTTGGTCAACTGATTTATGATCCCTGCTTTGAAAGTCTCTGGATCGAACGCTATCAGCAGGGGGCCACAACGGCGATCGCCGATGTCCACGATGGCAGCCTGACCCCCTGCCACGTCGAATTGTTAGACAGTCTGCAAGTCCAGGCAAACTTGGTAGTGCCCTTGGTGAGTCAGGGGAAACTGTGGGGGTTGCTCATCGCCCATCAGTGTTCTGGCCCCCGGCATTGGACTCTGGTGGAAAAGCAATACATGCAGCAAGTCGCGTTGCACCTCGGCTTGGCCATTCAGCACGATGTCACGCTTCAGCAAACCAGCCACCATGTGCAAAGTCTGGAGCACCAGCTAGAACAGCGATCGCAGCAACTCCAAACAACCGAAGCTCTCCTCCGCGATTACAAAGATTCCTGTCATCTGGCTTTGCAACGCTACCAGGTTGCCTGTAGTTATCATCCAGCGGAAAGTGTACTCCATCGCTATGAACGGATGTTTGCTTCGATTCTGGATGGGGTGGCTTTGGTCGATCGCCACTACACGTATCAGCTTGTCAACCAAACTTATGTGGATTGGAACCACAAACCCTACAATGCGATCGTGGGCCATTCCATCAGCGAGTTGTGGGGGGCCGACTTTTTTGCAACCTGTAAGCCCTTGATCGATCGCTGCTTGGGGGGTGAAACCAACCTCACGGCAGAAGCCTGGGTAGAGTACGCCGATGGTCAACGGCGGTTTGTCCAAGCGACTTATACTCCCTACGTCGAGCGCGACTACGCGATTTCTGGCGTGGTGGTTAATCTGCACGATTTAAGCGATCTCAAACGGGTTGAAGAAGCGTTGCAATTTAATCAGGCCAAATACCAGGCTTTGGTGATGAATATGCCGGGTATGGTCTATCGCTATTTTCCTCACACTCGCGATCGCCCCCATGCGTTTACCTTTGTCAGCGAACAGGCCCAGGATCTCCTAGGGCTAAGGCCAGAGGAGGTGATCGCGGATGCGGATAATTTTGTGAACTTGATCCATCCAGATGATTTGTCCTCGTTTTTAGAAACCGTGGCGGACGCAGTGGCTAACTTTTTGCCCTGGCATTGGGAGGGCCGCATCATTACGCCCTCAGGTCAACAAAAGTGGATTCAAGGGCACTCCCAGGCTCAACAGTCGCCCGAAGGGGCCGCTTGGGATGGCTTGTTGGTTAATATTAGCGAACGGGCACGGTTGGAAGCCGAGCGACAACAGGCCGTCGCCCAATTGCAGGAACAGGAAGAACGTTGGCAACTGGCGCTCCAGGGTAACAACGACGGCATTTGGGATTGGAATATCCAAACAAATGAAGTGTTCTTTTCGAGCCGTTGGAAAAGTATGTTGGGCTATGGGGAGGATGAGATTGCCAATCATTTGGATGAATGGTCGCAGCGGGTGCATCCCGATGATCTCAATATGGTCATGCAACTGATTCAAGACCACTTTGAGCAAAAGACCCCGTTTTATATCTCGGAACATCGGCTGTTGTGTAAGGACGGGCAATATAAATGGATTCTCGATCGCGGCAAGGTGCAGTGGGCTGAGGATGGTCACCCCAAACGGATGGCGGGTTCCCATACCGATATTACGGATCGCAAACAGGCCGAAGCTCAGTTGCAGAATTTATCTGATCGGCTCAATCTGGCGGCTCAGTCAGCCAAACTTGGCATTTGGGATTGGGATATTGCCAGCGATCGCCTCTGTTGGGATGAGCGGATGTATGCGCTCTACGGTGTGGCTGCAACGGATTTTAGTGGAGCCTATGGGGCGTGGGAACGGGGGGTGCATCCGGATGATTTGCCCCGGTGTCAGCGGTTGTTGCAAGCGGCGCTGGACGATCACTGTAAATTTGAAACGGAATTTCGGGTGATCTTGCCGGATGGCACTGTGCGCTATCTAGAAGCTTATGCCATCGTCCAACGGGATGACCGCGATCGCCCCCTGCGGATGATTGGGGTGAATCGGGATATCAGCGATCGGAAAGCCGCAGAAATCGCCCTCCGCGAAAGTGAAGCCCGGTATCGGTCGGTGATTACGGCCATGACTGAAGGGATTGTTTTGCAACAAGCGGATGGCAAAATTATTGCCTGCAATGCCAGTGCTGAGCGCATTCTAGGCGTGTCGCGCAATGAAATGATGAGCCAAACTGCTGCCGAACGTAACTGGTACACCATTCATAGTGATGGGTCGTTCTTTCCCCAGGAAATGCACCCGGCGATCGTCACGCTCAAAACGGGCCAACCCCAAACCAATGTGGTCATGGGCATTTGCAAACCCACGGGCATTGTTTGGATTTCAGTCAATTCCCAACCCTTGTTTGATACCAATGCTGCTATCCCCAGCGCAGTAGTTGCATCGTTTACTGATATCACTGAGCTGAAACAGGCAGAGTTTGCTTTGCGGCAACAGGCTGAGCGGGAACGGTTGCTGACGGAAATTGCGCAACATATTCGCCAAACTCTGGATCTCAACGAAATTCTTAACACCACGGTGACGGAGGTGCAACAGTTCCTCCAAACCGATCGCGTGATTGTCTATCGGTTCGACGCGGACTGGAGTGGGGTGGTCATTGCCGAAGCGGTTGCCCCGGAGTGGAATTCGATTTTGGGGTGGCGCATTGCGGATAGTTATTTGATGGAAACACAGGGTTATGAGTATCGGCATGGTCGGATTCAAACGACGGATGATATTTATACGGTCAATTTTCATCCCTGTCACATTGCCTTGCTCGAAGAAATGCAAGTACGGGCCAAGCTAGTGGTGCCTATTTTGCAAGGAGAAGACCTGTGGGGCTTGCTCATGGCGCACCACTGCAATGAACCACGGCACTGGCAACAACTGGAAGTGGATTTATTGCAACAACTGGCGACTCAGATTGCGATCGCGATTCAACAATCAGAATTGCATCAACAAGTACAGCAGTTGAATACCAATCTGGAACAACAAGTGCAATTACGGACAACTCAACTAGAACTTGCATTTGAGTTTGAAGCGACTCTTAAACGCATTACTGACAAGGTGCGAGATAGCCTGGATGAAGCCCAGATTATGCAAACGGCGGTGCGGGAATTAGCTCAGGCTCTGCGGATTAGTTGTTGCAACACGTCGATCTATGATTTGGAGCAACGATTGTCTACGGTGAGTTATGAGTATTCAACGCTCCACTGTTCCTATGTGGGACGGATTTTACCGATGGCTAATTATCCTGAAATATATAATCAACTGCTTCAAGGAGAGGCGTTTCAGTGCTGTTCGCTGCGGCCCAATGTCGATCGCGGGGAGGTGATGATGCTGGCTTATCCCATTGCGGACGATCAGGGTGTGTTGGGTGATTTGTGGCTGATTAACCAAAAATACTATTTGTTTGATGAACAGGATATTCGCTTGGTGCAACAGGTGGCGAACCAATGCGCGATCGCCCTCCGCCAATCGCGGCTTTATCAAGCAGCCCAGGCGCAAGTGAAAGAACTGGAATGCCTGAACCAACTCAAAGACGATTTTCTGAGTACGGTTTCCCACGAGCTACGCACCCCCATGTCTAGTATTAAAATGGCCACGCAAATGTTAGAAATTAGCCTTGAGCCGTTGGGGGTGTTTGAGGATGAAGACGCGCCGATCCATCGCTATTTCAAGGTTTTGCGCGAAGAAGGCCAACGGGAAATTAGCCTGATTAATGATCTGTTGGATCTGGCCCGGTTGGATGCAGGCACCGAGCCGTTGCAGTGGATGCCGATCGCCCTCCAGTTTTTTGTTCCGCACCTGGCAGAACCGTTTACAGAACGGGCATTGAGCCAACAGCAAGAGATCATTGTGGCGATTGATCCGGAGTTGCCGCAACTAACGACAGATTTACCCTATTTGGAGCGAATTTTGACTGAATTGTTGCACAATGCCTGTAAATATACTCCAACGGGGGAGAAAATTATTGTGACGGCAACGACAGTGGGCGATCGCCTGGAACTGTGTGTGAGTAATTCGGGGGTGGAAATTCCCCGCGCCGCCTGCGATCGCGTGTTTGACAAGTTTTATCGTGTGCCCAACAACGATCCCTGGAAACATGGGGGCACTGGGCTGGGGTTGGCGCTGGTCAAAAAGCTGACAGAGCGCTTGGCCGGCACGATCCGAGTGACGAGTGGCAACCACCATACGACGTTTATCCTCACGTTTCCGTTTGTCCCTGCCGCGATCGGGCCAGCAGACACTACCCTTAAGGGTTGACCGGGGTTTGGTGCCACCCTGTTGCCGCTTCCCAGCGATAAAACCAACGGTTTTGGGGCTCGCCGCGCAGTTCTAAATGATCGACCTGCATGGGTTCCAGCAAGACCAGGCAAAAGTGGTCGGGGGGCTTGGTTGGGTCAGGGGGGGCGGGCGCAAAGCCCTGGGTGGCTCTGGGGGCACCGGGATCGGGCCACATAAACTGGCTCCGTGCGCCATCTGACAAGGCTTGCCAAGCGTGCTGGCGCAGGGTTTGTGCCTCGGTTAGGCCGCCTAATTGGATCAGGACTAGAGAGCCTAGTAAGCGAAATTGCTCGCGAGTTTTGGGAAAGTACCAACAGGCTTCACCGTAGGGATGGTGGCTAATTTGGTCAAATTTTTCACTACGGGCATCGGTGACAATTTGCAGTTGGTTGGCGGGGCCAAAGCCACGAAAGACGACAGTTCGATTAGCGGGATAGCCATTGGGGCGGATGGTTGCCAGTTGCAAATATCGGGCGTTGGGCAGGGAGCGGTTACGGTGGAGTGCTCGTGCGATGGGCGATCGCCACGGTGCTAAACCGGCCTCGGTCTTAGTTGGATCCGTCATCAATTTTCCATCCACCACGGTACGAGATAGCGGGCATCCCGCAATTTGTCGTCTAGATCTTTGTATTCGGCACAGTGGAAACTGACTAACTGCCAAAAATCACTGGAATGGTTTAAGTGTTGGGTATGACACAGTTCGTGAATACACACATACTCCACCAGGGTCGGGGGCAAAAACAGCAATTTGCAGTTCAAACTAATTGTTTTGCGGATTGAGCAACTGCCCCAAATGGTTTTTTGTTGTCGGATGGAAACCGATTTGAAGGGGAGGTGCGCCCTGTGGCTAAGGGTGGTGAGCCAGGTTGGCAAGGCGGCTTTGGCTTTGTGGCTGACCCATTGCTGCAACGCCATTTTGCACAGGGCCAGGTCATCGGTTTGGCCGTGGAGTTGTAGCCGCAAGCCGGGATGCTCTTGCACGGTGACGGTGGGGCTGGCGGTGGGCTGATAGGTCACTTGCCAATGTTCTGCGATCGCCTGGAGGGCAATGTTTTGGGGGCGATCGGCAACCACATCACTCCCGGCCAGGGCTTGCTGGCTGGCCATCCGCCGGATGACTCGCTCAATCCAGCGCTGTTTGCTTTGGAGAATATCCGGAATGCGGTTCCGGTCAAACCCTTTTGGGACAATGACCTCAAGATCGCCCTTCAACGACATCTTGAGGGAGACGTGTTTTGCCTTTAGACTTTCTCGAACGGTGTAATCCAGCGACATCTCACCAACAAACTGACTTGACTGCGCTATCCCTCATCATGCCTTAATCAGCCCTCACTAGGATAGCTTAAACCCCTAGAAAACCTATACCTCGCCGGAGGATTTTGGGTAAATCTCCTCCCCACAAAGGGGGACAAAAGCCTTTAGACTTGAAACAGTGGTTCCCTGCAATAAACTCTGCGATCGCAATGGCCTCCCAACGTTTAACTCAAAACCTGACCCTCCGACGGGCGATCGCGGCTGATAGCGATTGGGTTGTGCCCCTGTTGTTTGCAACTGGCCCTGCCCTCTTCAGTTACGTCTTTGCTGCCACCCCCGCCCAAGCCCAAGAGACCCTGGCCAAAGCGTTCATCACCCCTCACCACGCTTTCAGCTACGAACACACCCAAATCCTGGAAGTGGAAGGCCAACCAGCGGGGATGTTTGTTGGCTACCCCAGCCACGTTAAGCAACAAGCCGACGAAAAAGTCCACATGGTGATGGCACGGATCATCTCCCTGCGCCGCTTGCCCAAAATTCTCGTCAACATTGCCGACTTCAGCCGGATTAAACAAGACGTTGACTCTGATGCCTACTACATTTTGGGGTTTGGGCTGTTACCCGACTTTCACGCTGCGGGGTTAGATGTTTACCTCTTGGCCCAAGCCGAAGCCGAAGCTCAACGCTGGCAGTGCGAGACGATTTGCACGGATGTACCGTTTGTGAATACCAGTCGGCGGCAACTTCTAGAGGCGAATGGGTATCAAGTGACTTGTAGCAAAACCACGGAACGCTTCCACCAATTTACTCGGGCTGGTGGCATTCACCGATTAACAAAATTCCTGGCGCTTTAAACCTTGGCGAGAAACTTCAGCATGGTTCCATCGTTTTGGCCCGTTCTATCGGTAAAATAACGGGTACAAAGCGTTGTGTGTAATGTTTGAGTAGTTGATGAAACGACTGTTTGGGTTTGGGTGCTTGTTGGCTGTGCTGCTCCCGCTGACTGCCTGTGCCTGGTTAGATGAGCAGCCTTCTGCGCCTTTGCCGCAGACAACGAATAAAAAAGAAAAAACTGTTTTTGTCATTGGGGCCATTCCTGACCAAGATCCTGACAAGTTGCAGCGGCTTTACCCCAAACTTGCAGATTATTTGGAAAAAGTGTTGCAAGTACCAGTGGAATATAAGCCTGTGACGGACTATACGGCTGCGGTCAGTGCGTTTCGGGTGGGCGACCTGGATATGGTGTGGTTTGGGGGGTTGACGGGAACCCAGGCCCGGTTGCAGGTGCCCGGTGCAGAGGCGATCGCCCAGCGGGATATTGATGCCAATTTTCGTAGCGTCTTTATTGCCAACAAAAATAGTGGCCTTCAGCCCGTGCAAGATGTCCAGGGCTTGCAAAGTTTAAAGGGGCGGACGTTTACCTTCGGCAGCGAATCTTCCACGTCAGGTCGGCTTATGCCGCAATACTTTTTAGCCCAAGCGGGGGTGAAGCCCGAAGATTTTCAGGGGCAACCAGGGTTTGCCAAATCCCACGATGCGACTCTCGATTTGGTGCAAGCCGGAAGCTATGATGCGGGTGTGCTGAATGAGCAAGTTTGGCAAAGCCGCGTCCAAGAAGGCCGGGTGGATCGGAACCGGGTGGGGGTCATTTGGCAAACTCCGGCGTACTATGATTATCACTGGGTGATACATCCCAATGTGCGAGAGCGGTTTGGCCCGTATTTTGTGGACAGAGTGAAAGTTGCATTGGTGCGGTTAGATGTCCAAAATCCGGCGCAGCGAGAAATATTGGAGCTATTTGGGGCTAAGAAATTCATCACGACCAAGAGTGATAATTACAATCAAATTGAACAAATTGGGCGACAATTGGGCAAAATCCGTTAAGGGTTTGCTGCGTATGGGGCTTGGTTCAACTGAAGGCGTGGGGCAGGGGGAATGCCTGAGTCAGTTTTGTGCTTAAAGCAGGTGAGCCATTATTTTGGTGGGTTTGCGGCGTTGTCAGATTTGACGATGGCAGTTGCGCTGGGGGAACGGGTGGGACTGCTGGGGCCGAGTGGGGCTGGCAAAAGTACGGTGTTGCGGTTGTTGAATGGGTCGCTTTGCCCGACGGAGGGGGAAGTTTGGGCTTTGGGGCAAAATTTGTCGCGGTTAAGTGGGCGATCGCTCCGGCAGGTGCAACGGCGCATTGGTACTGTGTATCAGCAGTTTCAGCTCGTAGACAATTTGCGGGTGATTCATAATGTGAATGCTGGCCATTTGGGCCGATGGTCTTTCCCCAAAGCCTTGTGGTCATTGCTTGTTCCGCAGGAGGTTGACCGGGCGATCGCCGCCCTGACCCAGGTGGGTATGCCCGAAAAAGTGTATGCTCGAACGGATCAGTTGTCTGGTGGGCAGCAACAGCGGGTGGCCCTAGCGCGAGTGCTGGTGCAGAATCCAGCGGTGATTTTAGCGGACGAACCGATCGCAAGTTTGGATCCAACCCGCGGACGGGAAATTCTCGCGCTCCTTTGCCATCTGTGCGAGGCGGATAATCGCACGTTAGTGGTGAGTTTGCACACGCCAGAGTTTGCCCAAGCTTATTGCGATCGCTTGATTGGGCTAAAGGCGGGTCGCCTTGTCTTCGATCAACCCGCTGCAACGCTGACCCCAGCTATGCTCCAAACCTTATATGAACCGCCTTAGCCGCGAAACTCAAACAAGGGCGGCTTGGGACTGCACCTGATTGCTAAATCGCTGTTTGAGATGATCGGCCACCCGTAAGGCATTGGCGGCGATCGTCAATGTCGGATTGACCGCTGAGATGGATGGAAAAAAGCTGGAATCAACGACATACAGATTTGCGACATCATGGGTTTGACAATTCAAATCCAGCACGCTGGTCTTGGGGTTGGAACCAAAACGGCATGTCCCCACTTGATGATTCATCACTTTCAGTGGCATTGGTACTGCAATAAAAAATAAAAACCCGATACGACGCAAAATATCTTCAAACCGTTGTTGCAGTTGATGATGTACAGATAAATTGTTGGCTTGGTAATTGACAATGATTCTGCCATCTTTATTAACTTGAACACGATTATGGGGCTCGGGTAAATCTTCACTCTGAATCCACCAATCAACGGAGTGATTAGCGAGATACTCTAAGACTGACTGGGGCACCCATTTAGGTAAATCAGGTTGCATCATTTGCCACTTATGTTTACCCATTAGATGGATATGGCCTAGAGGATAATTTGCCTCGCGATCACCAAAGTAAAAATCATTAATCGCCAGGGTTTTTTGAAAGACTGTATGATTGGTGGTGGGCGCGATCGCATAGAACTTTGAAACATTGTGTTTCATAAGATTGCGACCTACTTGATCGGAGGAGTTTGCCAAGCCCGTGGGATGATGTGCGTTGCTAGAACGCAGGAGCAAGGCCGCAGAGTTAACAGCACCACAGGCAACCACGACGATCTCAGCGGCAATTTCTACGAGTTCTCCATCAATTATGGCGGCGATCGCCCGTACTTTTCGACCAGTTTGATCAGTCAATATCTGCTGCACTTCGACCCCGGTTCGTAAGGTCACATTCGGATGTTTCAAGGCTGGCAGCACACAACAAGTTTCTGCATCAGCTTTACCATTGGTTAAACAGGGATAGCCATCGCAAGTGTCGCACCGAATACAAGGACTTTGCTGGGGATTGGCGGTATCCCGATCAATCGACATGGGTAAATAAAACGGTTGTAAACCCTGCTGTTGCAATTGCTCTGCGACCTGTTGAATGCGAGGTTCATGGGGCAGCGGTGGATAAGGTAACGGTTCGCCCGCTGGTGGCTCTGTGGGGTCGTCGCCGCGTAAGCCATGCACCTTGTACAATCGTTCTGCTCGAGTGTAGTACGGCTCGAAATCATCATAACTCAGTTCCCAGGCGGGAGAAATTCCCTCTGGAAAGTGCAGAGCGTCAAAATCCTGCGATCGCATTCGGAACAGTGCGCCGCCATAAACCTTGGTATTACCCCCAACCCGGTGATACAGGCTGGGTTGAAAGCGATCGCCCTCGGCATTGAGCCACTGCTCAGCCGTGCGATAACGACCATCAATATAAATTGCTTTGGCGTCCCAATTGGCTTTTTCACGGGGAATTGAGTCGCCGCGATCGAGGAGTAAAATTCGCTTGCCTGTATCTGCCAGCGCATAAGCTAAGGTACCACCACCAGCACCTGTCCCAACAATAATCACATCATATTGAGACTCAAGATGGAAAGAGGAAGATTGCAGGTTGGAATACATAGCGGGATGTAGAAAGTTAGACAACTAGGCACGAAATGATCAAAACAAGATTCGATGGAATGAATTCATTGTTTTAATCAACGCAGAAGAAAAACTAGATAAGTACAAAACCTGAATAGCTACAAGAATGTAACTGGATTTTAATCAACGAAAAACTTTGCCTAACTTTTGAATGCTAGATTTTGATGTAACTCAGTCGTTAGTGACTGACAAATGGGATAACTGATGAGTTTAATGTTTCGCAAACCTTGGAGTCCTAGACGAGTACAAGATTTAAACAACCCAGAGGTAGGATGCGTTAGTCGTAGTTGTGGTAATGAAGACTTAATCTCTACCCGCTAAAGCTCTAACCCATCCTCCCTGGAAGGAGCTTAAGTGCTGTTGAACCAGTAAACTCACTTAAGCTCTGAACTTGCCTTATTCGCCGCTCGATGTTTGACCACCTGTGACATCTAATAATGCACCAGTCACGAAACTACTGTCTTGAGCCGCTAAGAAGACATACGCTGGAGCCAACTCCTCTGGCTGACCAGAGCGTTTCATGGCAACATCGGTGTCGAAGCCTTCAACCATCTTGGCGGGCATTGTCGCGGGGATATTCGGTGTCCAAACAGGGCCAGGAACGACGGCATTCACACGGATATTGCGCTCTGCCAAGTTCAAAGCGAGAGCTTTCGTGAAGGTATGAACTGCGCCTTTACTGGTTGCGTAGTCAACAAGAAACCCTTTCCCAATTTTACCAACAATACTTCCGGTGTTAATGATAGCGTCCCCATCGTGCAGATGAGGCAGTGCTGCTTTCACCATATAAAAGTATCCGAAAACGTTGGTCTCCATTGTCCGCCGGAACTGTTCTTCGGTGACATCCTCAAAGGATTCTTGCACCATTTGGTAGGCGGCATTGTTGACTAAAATATTGAGTTTTCCAAAGGTCTTAACCGTTTGCTGAACGGCATCTTGACAAGCCTTTGGATCGCGTACGTCGGCTTTAATTTTGAGGCACTTTTGTCCCCGTTTGTTAACTTCTGCTTCGGTCACGCTGGCATCGTCGTCATGCACGTTGTAGAGAATTGCAACGTCTGCACCTTCTAGAGAATAGGCGATCGCAACGGCTCGACCAATCCCTGAGTCACCACCAGTAATGAGGGCAACCTTACCTTTCAGCTTGTCTGCCGGACGGTAGTTGGACAAATCACTATCAGGCTTGGGGGTCATATCTTCCTGACTTGCCGGATAGTCTAACTGTTGACCGGGAATTTGATCCGGAGTTGGACGATGCTCTTTCGTTTGCATACCTCTACCTCTGCGACTAATCTCTTTCAAATGTTAAGGATATTGAAGAGACGACAGATTACTCTAGAGGTAGATTTCCCATCTCTGTCGGAAGGGAGGAATCGCGATCGCTGGGTCGATGCTCAGGCCAGGGCACTGTGGACTTAGTTGAATTTTTCCAGGTGGACGATCGCGTTGTAGTCCGGTACGCCACCGATGGGCGATCGCTTACTGCGGTCAAGCAAACTGTTACCTTCGGGCCAGTGAATTTGGAGGTTTCTGGGCTTCACCTGGGCAGGGTAAACGTTGCCGACGTAGCTACCGCAGTCATTGCTCAACCGGATGCGATCGCCGGGTTGTAAGTTCCAAGCGGCAATATCAATTGGATTCATTAAAATGGCCTCGCGCCATGCCCCGGTGATTGCGTCTTTGTGCTCTTGCACCATACTGTTGAACTGTTTGCCCCGCCGGGTTGTGACCCAAAAATGGCCCTCTGGCAATGGGCGATCGCTGGGATGTAACGCGGAGAAGTGGGCTTTGCGATCGGGCGTGTCGAACTGCCACCCAAAGCAAAGATGGTTGCCGCCGTACTGAAATTGATCGCCTGCTTCTTGCAAATGTTGGATGCCAGCGTAGAACGGCACAACTTGAGCAATTTCAGCCCGGATCGCAGCGATATCGGCAAACTGCAAGGCGGCTTGATAATCAGGACTCACAACTCGTTGCGCCAAATCCATAAAGACTTGCCACTCTGGTCGTGCTTCCCCAATGCGGGGGCCAGGAATTTCTGGACTAAAAATGACTCGCCGTTCGGTGCTCGTTTCGGTGACACCCCCCGGAATTTCGTAGCGAGTGGTGGCAGGGAGCAAGACGACCGTATCCGCTGGTTCGACCAACATTTGCTGGGAACAGATAATATCCCAATGCACGCGCAAGGGAATGCGGCTTAAGGCGGTTTCAACATAGGCCGGGTCGGGCATTACATCAAGAAAATTGCCCCCGACAGACAACAACACATCCAGGTTGCCCGCGTGGGCGGCGTCGATCATTTCTGGGGCAATCAAACCAGGCTGACTGGGCACGGGAAAGCCCCATTGCTGGCTCAAGGTGTCAACGGTTTCGGGGGTGATCGGTTTACCTCCTGGCAGTGCGGTGGAATAGCAGCCCATTTCGGCCCCGCCTTGCACCCCTGAATGACCCCGAATTGGCATGAGGCCACAGCCTGCACGGCCAACAAAGCCTTTGGTCAATGCAAGATTGATGATGGCTTTCACGTTGTCTTCGCCGCATTCATGTTGGGTAATTCCCATACTCCAAACAAAAACTGCTTTCTTGGCATCACGAATTTGTTCAGCAAACGCCAGCATCTCTTGGCGACTGACGCCAGATGCTTGTTCTAAGCTTTCCCAGGACTGATTTTGTAAGCTGGCTTGCAGGTCTGAAAAACCGTTTGTGTATTGTTGAATGAACTCACGATCGCACCAGTTATTTTCAATTAAGTGTTTGATGGTGCCATTCAAAAAGGCTAAATCTCCACCAATGTTAATTAAGTAAAAGCGATCGCAAAATTTTGTTCCAAATAAAGCGCTTTCGGGAATTGATGGCACCCAATAACGTTCCATCCCAGGTTCCCGATAGGTATTGATGGCAACCATCTGGGTTCCAGCTTTTTTGGCTGCGTGTAAATACTTCACGGTAACAGGCTGATTATTGGCCACGTTTGACCCGATGAAGACTAATAAATCAGTGCCAATCCAATCTTTGTAGGAACACGTTGTCGCTCCGGCACCGATGGTCGTTTTGAGAGCTGCTGTACTTGGTGAATGACAAATCCGCGCGGCATTATCGACTGAGTTTGTACCCATTGCGCGGACGGCCTTTTGGATGGCGTAATAGGTTTCGTTGACAGTGCCGCGACTGGTGACATACACTCCCCAGCGATCGGGGGTGGTAGCTTGAATCCGCTGGGCGATCGCGGTCAAGGCTTCTTCCCAAGTGACTCGCCGAAAGCCTGCTTCGCCTTTGCGCCGCAGCATGGGATAGGGCAAGCGGCCTAATTCGCGTAATTCTGCACCTGATTTAGACTGCAACTGGGCAACATTTTCTAACAAGTGCCAATCCATTGCAGGCATTGTATTCATTTGCAGCAACCGCAACCGCACATTGCAAACATGAATTCCCGGTTGAGTCCAATCTTTCATGCCTGTTGTGCCCAACGCGCACCCATCACATACGCCCTGGTTCAAAATGCGCCATGCATAGGGTAGTTGGTCTCGACTGTGCCACATAGCCCGAAAGACTTCCCAGTAATTATTGGGATACTGTTCGCCCAGGCCAAAGGGCTTCCAACTGGCCCAGAGCGATGGTGTCCACCGTTTTTTCGGTTGCCGCAACATACCCGTAACTCCTGCGATCGCCTCTTGCTATGGTAGTCTGCTTTGCCGATGGGAGATCGTTCTCTGGGGCGACTTTCTGCGCCATGCGTTACCGTAGAGATGGGGGAGTGATCGCTTTCAGCATGAATCAAGGATGGTGACGAATCATGTTGACTCAACGGCAATTGTTGCGGGTTGTATCGGGGTGTAGTGGCGCGGCGGTGGCGATCGCGGCGATCGTCAATGAGCCGACTGTAGCGCGGGCGAATCCGGCTCTGGGCAGGCAGGTTGGGGTTTTAGCCACTGGCTCCATTGGGCGGGATTTGCATCAGCCTTCCCCCGCAGAGGATTTTTTCCGGCAGGGCCAGCGGCAGTTTGAGCAAGAGATTCAATCTTTGACTAGGCCACAGTCTGTGCAGCCAGAGGCTTTGCTGCAAGTTACACCTGATGCGAATTCGGTTCCGCCTGACTTTAATCCAGCGTTGCCGCCACCCAAAGGGGAACCGGCCCCCCATCCACGACCTCCGTTGAACCGCTAGACGGCCAAAGGTTGAAGGGGTTGGTGGAAGGCATGAATTAAGGGGAGGGCGAGGCGATCGCGGCTTCTGGCTTAGCTATCGGCGGGAATAGATTTTCTTCCGCGCTGGAATAGGAGATGGAGTTAGTCGAGCAAGCGATCGAACTCAGTGCGGAGGGCATTCAGTTCGGCTAAACGCGCTACGATCAAATTCTGTTGGCCAGCATCTTCTAAGCGCTGTTTCCAGTGCTGCACGCTGTCGATGTTGTTGAGCCAAAAGTTAACAACGGTGTCAACGGCTTCGTCCAGTTGCCACCCTTGGCGTGGGGTAACGGTTTCCACGGATTCAATGAATGCGTCGAGAGTGCATTTATGAGTGCCTAAATACTCAACGCCTGAGTTCGCCGGACGGTACTCTTGCTCTTGTTGGTGACTGAAAAAATCGAGCAGTGGAGATATACCGAGGAGATCAAATGTGAACGCCATGCACATGCTCCAAAATCGATACAACGTAAAGGGAGAATAGTCGGTTTCGCTGGATGGATAAATGGGAGAATTGACTCAGCCAACCGTGGATTAGTCAATCAGGGTGAGAGTAGACTTTTCGCCTGCTGCGTAAATGACCAAACTATCAAGAATGGTCTTTGAATTACATTTGAGTTACCACAGGTGCAATGGTTAATGTTGACTGCGCTGAAGCCATTACTTTGATACCCTGATTAGATTATTTAAAGATTTGATTGCATACCTTAAATGAACTGATCCGGTGAAACGGTGTTTTTTAAGACAATTTTGATTATTTCTCAATATTTAGTTGGATAACGTAATGAGTTTTTACATAGGGGTTGATTTTGGCACGTCGGGGGCACGGGCGATCGCGATTGACTCTGCGCGGCACCCGGTGGCCCAAGCGAACTTTCGGTTTGGGGTAGTGTCTCCAGAGGATTGGGGGACGGTTTGGCGACAAACCTTGTGGGATGTGTTGGCTGAACTTCCGGCTCCGGTGCGGGCTGCAACGGCGGCGATCGCGGTCAATGGTACGTCTTCGACGGTGATGTTGTGCGATCGCGACGGTCTGCCGATAACTGCACCGTTGCTGTATAACGACGGACGGGGCCGTACGGTTTTACCAACGCTCCACGCTTATTTTGACCAGTGGGGCGATCGCCCGACACCGGGGCGGGATACGGTACTTGGTGCTACGTCTAGTCTGGTGAAGTTGCTGTGGTGGCAACAAGCAGCGATGTGCGATCCCACGCTGTATTTTTTGCATCAGGCCGATTGGCTGGCCTTTTTGTTGCATGGGCAGTTGGGGGTGAGTGATTATCACAATGCACTGAAGTTGGGGTATGACGTGGTGCGGTTGGCCTATCCTGACTGGTTGCTGGGGTTGGAGTTGCCTGTGCAATTGCCTCAGGTGGTGGCACCGGGCACGGCGATCGCCCCAGTCTTACCCGCGATCGTCCATCAGTTTGGGTTGCCTGTGACCTGCCAGGTGTGCGCGGGGACAACGGATAGCATTGCGGCCTTTTTGGCCAGTGGGGCCACAGCACCGGGGGAGGCGGTGACATCATTGGGGTCAACGCTGGTGCTCAAGTTGCTGAGTGAGACCTATGTTGAACAGGGTGAAAGCGGCGTTTACAGCCATCGCTTGGGCGATTTGTGGTTGGTGGGGGGCGCGTCTAATACGGGTGGGGCGGTCTTGCAGCACTTTTTTACTTCAGCGGAGCTGGCCCAACTGAGTGCCCATATTCAAACGACGCAGCCGAGTCCGCTGGATTATTACCCCCTGCTGCAACCGGGAGAACGGTTTCCGGTGAATGACCCCACTTTGCCACCCCGTTTGGCACCGCGCCCTGAGAGTGATGTTGAATTTTTGCACGGGTTACTTGAAAGTATGGCCCGGATTGAGGCGGTAGGCTATGAGCAGTTGCAGCGGTTGGGGGCGACTCCGCTCTGCCGGGTGTGGACTGCGGGGGGTGGGGCCACGAATGAGACTTGGACTGCGATTCGGGCTCGTCTTTTGGGGGTGCCTGTGGGGCGATCGCCCCAAACGGAGGCAGCCTACGGAACGGCGCTGTTGGCGCGGCAAGCTCTGGCGGTGTTGTAAGGAGGGGCTGAGATCAGGCTGGGCTATCAGCGACTTTGCGCTCTGTCACGAGGGTCAGGCTGACCCATTCCCCCGTGCTGTCGTAGGTGCGAATGAGCCGTTGCCGGAGGGTAGGGTGCAAGAGCCAGCCAGCTTCCAGGAAGAAGGATTGCCGGGAAACGATTTGTGTTGGGCTGGTGGCAGAGGCTCCGCCGGGGAGAAGCACCACTTGCACGGGCGGGGTGCCCTGGTCAAAGGTCAGCACTGCCCCGTTGATGGTGGCGCTGGAGGTGAGCGATCGCCCACTGGTTCCAAAGGCGAGTTGTTGGACAAGGCGATTTTGCCCATCGCGGTGTAACCGCAGGGTGCTGGTCATGGTGGTGGGGGTGCGCCAATCAGGATAGACGGTGATGGCTTCGCCGTGCCATTCCCCCAGGAGGGCTTCGACGGTCAGGGGTGGGGGACTGGTGGGAGTGGTACCTTCGCGGTGTTCGCGGATGAGGGTGATTTGGGCGAGTTCACTGGCTTTGTTGAACAGGTGCACGATGCGCAGGCGGCGATCGCCGGGGGTGCCGTCAGGGTGGGTTTCGATGAGCCCCAACTCTGCCCCAAATTCGGAAAAGGGGCCATATTGGAGCGCACCTTGGGAGAATGCGCCATTCTCTAAGAACAAAACCCCACGGGCTAGGGTGCTGTATTCCAAAACCAACTCTTCGGGAGGCTGTTTGAGGCGACGCACGACTTGGCGCATGGTGCGCTGGTCGCTCGATGGGGTGAGGGAGACGATGGTTGGTGTGTCTTCGAGTTGGGTGCCTTGGGGCGAAACCTGGGTAAAGGAACCAGCCCAGATGCCTGAATTTTGTAATAAACAATCCCACTGCGATCGCATCACATCTTCCCTCACTTCAAGGCCAGTCGCCGTACGGCAAGCAGACTGCCCAGCACGCCCACCGAGCTACCAAAGGTCAGCAGGATGAGGGCCAACCCCAGCATTTGCCCCTGGCTGAGTTGGAGGCCGTTGGTCAAAAGCTGGATAAACTCTGGCTGCTGGGCGAGTAAGCGCATCAAAAACTGGTGCAGACTCAGCAAAAGCCCCCAGGAAATCGCCGCCCCGGCAAGACCGAAGGCAACGCCCTGCAAAATGAAAGGGAGGTAAATCCAGTGGGTTTTGGCCCCAACCAGTTGCATGACTTCGATTTCTCGCCGACGGGCTAACACAATGAGCCGAATGGTGGTGGTGATAACGGCGATCGCGGTCAGAGTCAGGAGGCCAATGACAATCAAACTTACCCACCGCAGACCGTGATTCAGCTCGGTGACCCGCTGTACGGCTTCATCGACGTACTGCACTTCGTCAACTCCGGTTAGTTTGGCGAGCCGTTTGGCCAACTCAGGCACCGCCGATGATGACTTGGCCTGGACTTTGAGTTCGTCAACCAGGGGATTGCCATTCAACTGTTGGGTTGCGCCGTTAATGTTGGAGAGGCCCAAATCATTGATCAAGCTTTTCCAGGCTTCTTCTTTGGTGACGAGTTGCACGTCGGCCACATCGGGGAAGGCGGCGATCGCGGGTTGCAAATCGGCTGCTTGTACCCCGGTTTCTAGATACACGGAGACTTCGAGCTGAGTCCCGAACCGATTGAGCAGGCCATCCAGTTGCCACGAAGCTTGCAGGCTAATGCCAAACAGCAAGAGCAAAACCGCCATTGTACTCACGGCGGCCCAGTTCATCCAACCGCCACGCCGCAACCCTAATACCGTTTCTCGGAGTAAAAAGTCGCTTTTCGTGATGTTTCGCCACACGCCCCGCATTGTCATCTCGGCACTCTGTCGTCTTAGAAATGAGCAGTGGTTAACGTTAGACGCAGATTGGGCGATCGTCAAGCAGGTTACAACAAAATCTCCACGGTTTTAGGATTCAGGGGGGCAATTGGGCCACAGCAGTAGGGCGATCGCGGGTCTACTGGGCTTCGTTGGGCTGAGTTGTGCTGGCGGGGGTCTCGTTCGTTGGGGCTAGACCAGCGGTTGGTTCTTCGGTAAAGGTCACATCCACAACTTCCCCGGCTGCACCCAAGGTTTTTGCTGGACTTTGGTTATGGGAGACCTCAATGCCACCGGCATTCCCAGCGCGGATACTCAAACGGTCTGTGGCCGTCCAAGTCATGGTTTTGCCCTTGGCCATCATGCCTTCAAATTCGGGTTCGGTGTTGTCGTCAGCCACCACTGACAGCCAGGTATCTTCCGTGGCCTTAATCTCAACCTGGACGGGGGCGGTGGTAGCAGGGGTGGCGGGGCTGGGGGAACTCGTCGGTGCGGGGCTGGGTGCGGTGGCCGTGGTGGGGTTAGCCGGAGCGGAGCTGGCCGGAGAGGCGGGGGTGCCAGGTTCGGCGGCAGGTTTCATGGCGTTGACGATGAGGGCGATCGCACCGACGGCGGCCAGGGCGGCTAACCCAATCCAGGCGATCGGGGCTACGGGGCGCGGGTTTGCCGTTGTGAGGGGAACGGAGTCGCGCTCCAGGGTTGGAATGGAGGCTCTGGGTTCTGGGTTGGTCTGCTTTGCCTGGGGTGTGGTGGCACGGGGTGTAGCCGTTTGCCCATTGGGGTAAGACCGCCCATTGCCATAAGCGGTGCTGGCTGAGACTGGGGGCTGGCTTCCCGTGGGTGCGACCCGCGTTCTGGCTGTGGCGGCAGGCGTTACCGTTTGGGCCACTGGGGCGGGGGCCGCAGGCTCAGCGGCGGGAGGTTCCGGGGCTTCGGCAGGGGCCGCAGCAGGATACATCGGTGGCAATTCAAAGGCATCGGCAATTTCGACCCCATCTAGCCCGATCGCATCGGCATAGCGGCGAATAAACCCTTTGACATAGACGGGTTCAGGCAATCGCTCGATCTCTCCGGCTTCCAGCGCTTCTAAAAGACGCTGGGGAATAAAAGTCTGCTTGGCGATTTTTTCTAAAGAGGTTTTTTGGGCTTCCCGTTGCCGCCCCAAGTACTCACCAATTTGCCGTAAACGCTCTACCTGTGTTGCATCTAAGCCGCTCATAAACCCCCTGCCTCCTTTGCAAACTGCTAACCACTGGCACTGCGGTAGGTACCTTTACCCTACCAGCTAGGGCACGTTGGCGTAAATTTTGATGCCGACAGTATGATAAAGAATGACGTAAAGAAATGTAAAGCAATGCACGATAAGGTTGTGGTGGTGACTGGGGCGACGGGTGGAATTGGTTCGGCCCTGGTCCAAAAGCTGGTGGCTCAGCAGGCGCGGTTGGTGCTGGCGGCGCGGGGGGGCGATCGCTTGCAGCAATTGGTGCAGAGTTTGCCGGGAGTTCAGCCGCAGCAGGTGGTGGCTGTGCCGACTGATATTACGGATCCTGCCCAGGTTAATACCCTTATAGATAAGGCGATCGCCCAGTTTGGCCAGATTGATGTGTTGGTTAACGCGGCTGGGGCCGGAGTGATGAAGCAGTTCAACAAGTTGGAGCCAGCGGATTTGGATGCCATGTTGGATTTGAACTTAAAGGGATTGTTCTACACCAGCCAGGCTGCCGCTAATGTGATGAAAGACCGCAAAACCGGGCACATTTGCAATGTGATTGGGATTTTGGGCAAACATTCCATGCCGATGGCTACAGCCTATTGCGCTTCTAAATTTGGGGCGGTGGGGTTAACGAAGTGCATGGGAGAAGAGTTGCGGCGCTATGGCATCAAGGTGACTGCGTTTTACTTTGGGGGAGTGAATACGCCCTTTTGGGACAATGTGCAACTGAAGGTGGATCGGGCCAAGATGCTAAGCCCAGAGACGGCGGCGGCGGCCATTTTCTATGCGATGACCGCAGAACCCCAGGCTGTGCCGATGGAAATTAATATTCAGCCGGACAGTCATTTGTTCTTTTAGGTCATTCGTTCTTTTAGGTCACGGGGTTAGGCCATACTGGTGGGCGATCGCAATTGGCCTTGACCGCTGTTGGCCGTTTGGGGGCGGGGGGATGGGCAGTGAGCCTGGGGGCCGGGGCCGATGGGGAATTTGTGCTTTTGGGGGGATGGAGATTACTGTGGCCACGGTGTAAGCATGGTGGGGGAAAACGGCGGCTCCGTTGGGGGCGAGTTGGGGTTACGGGGGGCGATCGCTCCGGCCTTTGGCCCAAAGCTGTTAGCCTTGCCATACTGCGCTTAACTGTGCGATGAACTGCCTATTTTCGCTTACTCTTCTACTCGTGATTGTGCAGGAACCGAGACTCTATGCGAATTGATCATGTGCGTTTTTGCGTCGAGGATGCAAAGGCGGTTAGCCAATGGCTATGTCGTCGGTTAGGTTTTCGGCGCAGGGGCAGTGGTTGGTGGCAGGGGTGCCAGGTCGAGTGGGTGGCGGCGGGGGCGGTGCAATTTGTGGTGTGCGCCCCTGGCGCGAGCACCAGCTTTGCGGCCCAGTTTTTACGGCGCTATGCGGCTGGGGTGGCGGATGTGGTGTTTCAGGTGGGGAATTTGGAACAGGCGATCGCCCAGGCGACGGCGAACGGTGCAACCCTGCTCCAACCTCTGCAAGTTGACCAACAACCCCACGGCCAGTTGAAATGGGCCACGATCGCGGCGTGGGGCAGTCTCACCCATACCCTGGTGGAACGGCACGGCCAGACGACCTTATTGCCCCAAATGGCTGGGTTACAGTCTGCGTGGCCACCCCTCGAAGGGCCAGAAGCCACCCACTCGCCCACGGAGCCTGCGGCACCCCAGACCATTGACCATGTGGTGTTGAATGTGGGGCCAGGAGGTTTGGCCGGTGCCGAGACCTGGTACGAGCAGGTGTTTGGGTTCCAGCCTGATCAAGGTTTTGTGATTCAAACGGAATATTCGGCTCTCCATAGCCGGGTCATGCGCCACCCCAGCGGCCATATTCAAATGCCAATTAATGAGCCAGCGTCGCCCAATTCCCAAATTCAGGAATTTTTGGAGCATCATCGGGGGCCAGGCATCCAGCACATTGCGTTGCATACCCAGGATCTATTGACGGCGATCGCGCAGTTTCGTAAGGCTGGCTTGCCGCTCATCACGGTGCCCGAGCATTACTATCACCAGTTGCGCGATCGCCCTGCCTGCCCTGTATCCCCTGCAACCCTGGACCAACTAGCCGAAAACCAATTGCTGATCGACTGGCAAGCCGATCCAAACACAGGAGTTTTGTTACAAACCTTTACACAGCCCGTCTTTCAGCAGCCCACGTTCTTTTTTGAACTGATCGAACGTCAAGCCCATCCTGCCGCGCTTGAACCCGTTCTGGCCCAGGGCTTTGGGGAGGGGAACTTCCGGGCCTTGTTTGAGGCGATCGAACAAGAACAGATGAAACGGGGTAGCCTCGCTCAAACGAGAGGGGATAGTTAATGCGCCGACCACCCAACCTAACGGAGAAAACTGCTAATCAACCAAAACACAAGGCAGGTAAAGGCTGTGGCAACCACATCGATCCCCAGGGTAAATCCCGGCATCAGAGAACTGAGGACGTTGAATAACAACCCACCAATCACCAACCCACCAATGAGCCCCAGCACCGATAAGAGTGCCGCTCGCCCCAGCTTTTGCTCTTTGCGATAGAGAAAGTAAAAGGTGGCCCCGGTGCCCAGAATAAGCACTGGTTGCACCACCCCGGCCACAAAAACTGTCAGTGCGATCAACGCGGTCATTACCCCTGCGGACAACCAAATATCTGTTTTTGAGGGGGTATCCAGCACTTGTTCGAGCCAGGATGGGGGCTGCATGGCGGCGCTAAGCGAGGTTTTGGTGGGCACTTCGACTTGGCGCTCGGCAAACCGGATGCCATCAGGGACTTTAATCCGGCCTTCCTGACGCATTTTCAGCCGATCCATTAACACGGAATCATAGGCCGTTTCGATTTTTTGCAGTTGCTCTTCATTGCCTTGAAATTCCGCACATAATCGATTGCGAGCTGCCTGAATCTCATCAAAAGTCGAGCCTTCAGAAACCCCAAGCTGCTGATATGGGCTTTGCTCACTCATCCCTTCCTACTCCGACCGTATGGTTCAAGTGTATTTTCAGCGGCTTGAAAAAGTCTAAACTTTTCCAAAGGACTGATTCACTCACTGTCTCAAGCGACCCAGCCCCAATGGGCTAGATCTTATTTTGTCAAATTACTCATTTTTTAGCATTGATTGACCAACCGTGCTACTCCTGTTCGAGAGGAACCATGGGGGAAAGGGGGGTGAGCTTGAGGGCAGGCCGTTCAGCCAGCCCTGGAGTGTACGGTCTTTGGGGCGATCGCGACCAACCTTTTGCGATCGCCCCAGCAACGCCTGGTGGCAGAACTATGTGGCGATCTGGGTCACCCTTTTCCGGAAACCAGGGAATTCCTTGAGCAGTTAGCTAAAGCTAAGGCATACTGGTGCTGGACAAGGCGAACAGTTCAGGGTCAAGCAATCTACACCTTTATTCACTGAGTTTCTTCCACTGAATTCAAGCGACTTCCCCCTAAAATGCTGACCAAAAATGCTGAGTGTGTACGTGCTATTGCTGGCGGGTACTTGCCCCATGTTCACAGCCCAATCCACAAAATTGACCGTGTTTAGCGATCAGCCGTTAGAGGTTGCCTATGGCCCGTTCAGTGCGTCGATCTTGTCTGAGATATGATTTGATAAATCCGCAGAGATAAATCTTTTGAGCCAAACGGAGTGTATTGTCTCGTCGCTCCCGCTCTATTCGCCCTCATAGATTCGCCCTCATAGAATTGAAACGATATGGACACGGCCCCTGCCAAAATTCTAGTAGTTGACGACGACCCAGCGATTCGCAACCTAATTACTCGGTTTCTGGCCAGACAGAACTACGCGATGGAAGCGGCTGAGGATGGGAAAAGCGCCATGACCACGTTTGAGCGGTTTAATCCAGATTTGGTAATTCTGGATGTAAATTTGCCGGATGCCAATGGCTATAACCTCTGCCAGGAGATGCAAGGGCGGACGGGGGTTTTTGTGTTGATGTTGACCAGTCGGACTGACGAAGCGGATAAGATTCGGGGCTTTACCCAAGGGGCTGATGATTACATCACGAAACCGTTTAGTTTAGGTGAGTTGGGGGTGCGGGTACAGGCGATTCTCAAACGGCAACGAACGGTGGTGACGGGTGACAAGCAAAGCCTGACTTTTGAAAAGCTGATGATTGACCCGGAGCGGCGGGAAGTGAAGTTAAACGGGGCGTTGGTGCCGCTAACGGCGCTGGAATTTGATTTACTCTATTTTTTGGCCAAAAATCCTGGGCGGGTTTGGCGACGGGCAGAGTTGATCCAGGAAGTTTGGGATTATGAATATGTTGGGGATCAACGGGTGGTTGATGTTCACATTGGGCAAATTCGCAAGAAGATTGAAATTGATACGAGTCAGCCAGCTTTGATTCAAACGGTGCGCGGGGTGGGCTATAAGTTTGAGGCTCCGCCGAATAATGGCCATTTGGATGGGCGATCGTAAGGGGCGATCGCGCAGGTAAACGGAATGCTAAAAACAGCTCCAAGCATTGGGTTGGAGGGGCGATGGCCATAGTAGGTCTATCGATGGCGGATCGATCGATCGTGGGTCTATTGCACAGCCAGCCGATAGCCTGTGTACTGGTCGCCTTCATATAAAATGACTAGCCACGTGTTGGGATCAAAGGCGAGGGGATAGGCTTCTCGTTGGGATTGGGCTCCGGCACGGATTTGCAGGGTTTGGAGGGTGCAGTAGGGAGAGGGCACGATTTGGCGAACGCGATCGCGTTTGTCACCTTCGACGATGGCTAATAATTTGGCGAGTTGGTCTTTGGTGAGTCGCACGTCTTGACTCACGATTTTCTGGCATTCGGTGGCAATGTTGGGGCGATCGCGCCAGGGCAGCCAGTCCGTTGGTAGGCCATACAGATCGCCCAATAGCCCAATGGCTAAGAGCAGGGAAAGACCGGCGATCGCAGACTTGGAATGACTGTTCCAGGGTTTTGGAGAACGCATTGAGGCTCCTTTGGCAATGAATGAAGCGTGCTGTGGCAAACGGGGCGGGCTCAGACCTTGCCGCCAATGAATAGGCCCGCGAGGAGGAGCAACACCCGGTAGTAGGGAACCCACCCGGCTTTGGGCAGAAAGAGAATGAGACCCGCAAGGCCCGCAATGGGGGTGAGCAAAAGCAGATTGACGATGGGGGCCAGGGCCGGCACCGTGACGATGAGGACTTGGGCACTGATGCGCAGGGCGATCGCAGTCATGAGCCAGATGCCCGCATCTTGAAGGCGATCGCTGAATTTGGGGGGTACCGTCAAGACCGAAAAGCGGGGACGGGGGCGGGGGGAGCTCCTTTCTGGAGCGGGAAGCCGGGGGCGATCGCCCTGGGGCGGGGCGAGGGGCGGCTCCAAAAATTGGGCGGCTTGGCCCATCCAGGCATCGGCAGAACTGGGCGGGGCAAAGGCACTGACAGATGGGGGATAGGGCGGACGCAGGGAGGCAGACGGGGCGATCGGGGCTAGGGACTGGGGCGGGTGATCGGGCGGTTGGGGTTGGGGCATTGAGCCATTGGGCGGGGAACCTGGGTAACTGGTTGAGGCATAGGCCAGGGGGGGAATATCCGGTCTGGCGGGAGCGGGGGGTGGGGGGGCGGTTGGTTCGGCCTGGAGGCTGGCAAGTTGGGCCTGAATGGTCGCGAGCCGCTGCTGAATCTGGGCGGCTTGACGGTGCAATGTGGCTGGGCTGGGGTCGTTTTCGGGTGGGTCTGGGGGCAAGGGTGGCGTGGCGGCATGGAGACTGGGGGAGCCGTAGGTTGGCACCGGAAAAACCTTGAGGGGTGCTGGCGGGGCTGGATCAAGGGGGGGGGTTGTTCGCGATCGCTCGGCCAGAATTTGGTTGATGCGATCGGCCCAAGCTTCGAGCCGTTGGAGTTCATCGGTGAGGGGATCGACAACGGGCAGATTGGATGGGCGCAGGGTTTTTGCCTTGGTTTTCGTCGAGCGAGATTTGGCGCTGGTGGTGTGGCGCTTTTCTGGGGGGCGGGGACTGGGGGGGGCTTCCGGCGATCGCCCAGTCGGAGCTAGGGGCACCACACTGGATTCGGCGGGGGCTGGTTCTGCTGGGGGCGGGTAGATTTGCCTCGCGAGATTATCCGTGGGGGCGAGGGGCTGATAGGGGTAGGACTGAGGCTGCCGGGGATGATATTTATCCATGACTCAGGGGAACCGCATAATCGACAACGACGGTGCAACGCCATCACCCCCAATCGTGATCTAGTCGTGACTAAGTGGGCATGGCGCTGCAACTAATATAGTAAAAGTGTACTATATTATTCTCCGCTGTAAAGCGATCGCGACGATGTTTGTGGATGGGCCTGAGTTTCTCAACGTGAGTTTTTCAATGGCTCTGGTTATAGGCCGCAAGCCTGGGTGAGGGTTTGCACAAATTCAGGATAGGAAATGGCCGCTGCTTCGGCGCGGTCGATGATGGTGGTGCCAGTGGCATTGAGAGCGGCGATCGCTAGACTCATGGCTATCCGGTGATCGGTGGCGCTATCGACTTCGGTGCCGACGAGGGGGGCTCCTCCGGTGATTTCTAGGCCGTCGGGTAATTCTGAGACTCGGGCTCCCATCCGGTTGAGTTGGGTTGCCATCACAGCGATGCGATCGCTTTCCTTCACGCGCAATTCTTCAGCATCCCGCACGATGGTGGTGCCTTCTGCAAAGGCGGCGGCCACAGCCAAGATCGGAATTTCGTCGATTAGCCGGGGAATGATATCGCCTTCGAGGGTGCACGCCTTGAGCCACCCACTGCCCCGCACGCGCAAATCGGCAACGGGTTCGCCGGCCACTTCTCGTTCGTTTTCGCGGGTGAGGTCGGCCCCCATGCGCTCCAAGGCTTCCAACACGCCGGTGCGGGTGGGGTTGATGCCGACATTTTCAACGGTCAAGTCGGAACCGGGGACGATCGCCCCGGCGACTAACCAAAAGGCTGCCGAACTAATATCCCCAGGTACGACGACGGTTTGCCCAGTTAACCAGGCTGGCCCATCGACGGCGGCGCTACAGGTTTCTGGATCGACCAGGATGTTGGCCCCAAAGGCTTTGAGCATTCGTTCGCTGTGGTCGCGGGAGAGGGCGGGTTCGGTGACGATGGTGCGGCCTTCGGTCATCAACCCGGCGAGCAAAATGCATGACTTGACTTGGGCGGAGGCGATGGGCGAGTGGTAGTGCATGGGCTGGAGCGATCGCCCTTGAATGGCTAACGGGGCTAGGGACCCGGCATTGCGCCCCCAAATTTCGGCCCCCATTTGCTGCAAGGGTTTGACAACCCGCGACATGGGTCGCGATCGCAGCGAGGCATCGCCAGTGACGGTAAAAAAGCGATCGGCTTGGGCGGCCAAAATCCCCAGCATCAATCGCAAGGTGGTGCCTGAGTTGCCAGCGTTTAACACATCCAACGGTTCTGCCAGTTGCCCCAACCCAATGCCCCGAATGACGACCAACTCGGAGTTGAGGTCTGAGATTTCTGCCCCCAAGGCGCGGAAACAGGCCGCTGTGCTGCGGGGGTCTTCTCCGAGTAATAAACCCTGAACGCGCGTTTCCCCTTCGGCCAACGCTCCTAACATCAAGGCTCGGTGGGAGATTGACTTGTCCCCTGGGATTTGGATTCGCCCTTTGAGGGGGCAACCCGATGGGGGGGGAGCGATCGTGAGGCGTTGATGACTTTCAACAGGTTCAAGGGAAATACGCATCGATTCGGCCATAGAGATGGGCTAGACTGCCTAATGGACTGCGATAGTGATCCTATCGCTTTATTGCTGCTCCTCACTATGCTGACTCAACTTCGCCGCCCGGTTTATCTGGCTCTGAGTACTGTGGATAGTGCCTTTGTCTCAGAGATTGAAACGGTGGGCACGCTTTATCAAAAAGATTGCGATCGCTATCACTTGGTTTTAACTGAGCCTCTGGTGACCGAACGGCCCGAATTGTTTCCGTTTAGTCTCCCCAGTCACGCGACGGCGATTCCCACGCCCCGGTTGCTGTGGATCGAGTTTTCGCCCTATCGGGTCACGCTGACGATGCAGGGAAATGGCCAATACAGCTTTCGGCATGTGTTTGAGCCTGGGGTGTATGGCACCAGTTGCTTTTGGCTGTGTGACGATGATTTGGATCTCAAGGCCCAAATGCGACTCCGCAATTTTACCCGGTGTTTGCATCTGAAAGGAAATCCACTACCCCGGTTTTTAATTTTGGAGTATGAACTTTGGGCCGCAAACCTGATGTTGGGACAGTATCGACTGGAGTTAGAAGTGCAGCATTGAGGAGCCCGTGGGGCTGCTGGGCTGGAATCATCATCGGGCTGGAATTATCATCGGGCCGGAATAACTACAGGGCTGGAATCATCATCGGGCTGGAATCATCATCGGGCTGGAATCATCACGGCGGCGAATCATCATCGGGAAGGATGGGGCAGCGTCGTCCGGCGCTTGTCTAGTTATTGCCAGCCCACCCGCTGGCCCCAGGAGAAGGCTTTGTAGCGATGAGTTTTGCCTGTGGTGGTTGGGGGCGGGCGGGTTGAGGCGGTGTTCTGGTAGCGCTGGGCTGTGGTTACCACAGTTTTGCCAGAGGAAATGGAGGGGGCTAACGGCTCCGAAATTGGAGGTTCACTTCTTTTACATACAGACTCATGTAGGTCAAAAGGGCGTGAACCAGGACGATGATGCCAATAAGTTCGAGGGCTTCGTCTAGGGTGGTCAGGACGCTACCGCCCGATCGCCATGTGCCATACATTTCGATATGGTTCCAAGCGTCGCGCTTATCGAAGCGATCGACAAAGGCGGCGGTGACGTATAGGGCGGCGGTGAGGCCAAAATAGGTCAGAATTTTGCGGGGTAGGTGCAGAATAAAGTGGCGATAAAAAATAGCAAAAAAGGCGATCGCAACTAGCCCTAACCCCAAAACCATGTATTTGATATCTTGATAGTTGGAGACGATGAACAGAAAGCGTTTGAGTTTGAAATTGAGTTCTGCGACTTCATCGATCGAAAGGAGAAAAAAGAGGGCTGCTAACCCCCCCCAGTGATACCGAAAGCGATCGCCCGGTTGCTGGCTCCAGGTGATCGCAAGGAGCAGCAAGGCGCAGAACAGGAGTAGGGACGAGGCGTACCAAGTCGGAATGTTGACGCGATCGCTGAAACTAAAAATGGCACTGTATTTGAGGCGGGTGCCCGACAGTTGCATATATAAGTCACGGATGATGCCAAGCCCAGCCAGCGCGATCGCGATGGTAGATAAAAAGAATGTGACTCGTTTGGGTGACAGAACAATCATGACCAAAATTCCAATGGTTTCAATGAGGATGCGATCGCGCAATGGGGCTTCACGTTAGGGGAATGCCATTGGAGACCGCAGATAGCGGAGCCAGACAATCAGAAAGTCGGCCAGCCAAGGCTGGATCCAGAGTGCCCGAATGATCCGCGATCGCAACAGAGGCAACCACGATAACGTGACTGCCTCTTGTCATCCTAGCCAGGACTTAATGTGGATTGTGTGTGTTTACGGAGTTAGAACGTGAAAGTTGTGCGAATTGTCCCAATGACAACGTCACCATTGCGATCGTTCATATCTGGGGCTGTGAGCCAAACGACACCAGGGGTGATGGCGATATTGTCATTAATTTGATATTGGTAAAACGCCTCAATGTGCAGTGACAAATCCGAATCGCGCCCGATCGCCGATCGCAACCCCCGGCTGACACCTGTGGCTCGTGGTTCCATTCCCACAATCAGACCGCCTACACTGCCTGTTTTTAACAAATCGGGGAAGGCCAAGCCTACGGCCCATGTCCAGATATCCAAATCGCCACGAGGCAATACCCCACGGGTTGCCAGGGTGCGGGTGTTGACATAGCTCACCCAGCCGTTTAACACAACTTTGGGACTCAGTTGGAACGAGGCACTGACCCCATACGCATTGCTAGAGGTGGGAATGTCAATGCCAGCATAGGGACTGAGGGCATCGGGGAGGTTGGGGTTATCTAGCAAGGCGGTACGGAGATTGGCGCGGTTGCTACCCGTGGAGGCATTGGCGGTGAAGTCGTTGTTGTAGGCGTGGACGTAGGTGAGGCCCAGAGCAAAGCGGTCGGAGGGGGTGAAGGTGAGTTGAGCGATCGCGCCAAATGGCCCATCAAACAGCCCTGCCCCACGGATTGGGTTGGCGGCATCACTGGCTAAATACCCAGCACTGAATTCCACCGCATCCGACAGGGTATAGGTCAAGCCAATGCCTGTTCCATTCAAAAAGTAGTGAATGGGGTTGCGGGTCGCAAAATGGGAAATGGCCCCACTGCCGCCATCCCCATCCAGAAAGGGGTTCACCGTGGGGACGAAATCATCCGTCGCCCCAGCGTTGGCTTCAATCACGACGGTGAGTTTGTCGCCCACCGGGAACTGATACAACAGCGCATCGATTTCGACTGAGTTATCTTCACCCCCGGCATAGCGCAAATCGCCTTCAAAGGTGCCCGTGGAGAAGATCCCAGGGGTGAGGTTGGCCGGGTACGGAGCAAATCTTCGCCGGTAAAGCTGGTATCAAAATTGAGCCGAACGCGATCGCCCACATAGGCCGAATTAAAGATATCTGACCCGGTCGCCGATTCACCAGCAATAAACCCAACCGCACCCAGCACCACTTCGCCACCCAAGCGGGTCGTGGTGGAAAACTGTTGTTTTTCCAGGGTTGCCGTCCGCACTTCCAGCGTTTCGATCCGGCCCCGTAAGGCTGCGAGTTCAGCGGCAAACTCTTCTTGCAGTTTTTTGACTGTTTCCAAATCTTCTTTTTTGACAAAATCTGCCGTAGCGGCAGCAATCAATTCCTGAATTTTGTCGAGACAGGCATTCAACCCGGCGGCAAACTCATAGCGGGATAAGGGCCGATTGCCCCGATAGGTTTTGTCGGGATACCCCACAATGCAACCATACCGCTCCACTAGGGATTGCAACGCCTGAAAAGCCCAATCTGTGGGGCGGACATCCGACAGTTGCGACACAGAAGTAACCTGGCCCATCCCACCTTGGGGTTTTGGCTCGATCGCCAATTCGCTGACTGTGGGCACGGTTTCCAAGCCAGATTGCGATCGCACTAAATCCTCACCCAGGGCCGGCGCGATCGCCAGCAGCACTGACCCCAAAGAACTGAAAGCACCACCAAAACGAATAACTGAATGCACCATGTTTTACCTCACACCGGAATGAATGAACGCAAATACTGTTTAGTGACAATGCCTAATTCACCACAAGAAGGGAATGATAATCATTTTCACTAAGAATGGCAATGGCCCCGGGGGGGACTTTGTGCCCCGATTCAACCCCGGCCAACCGCTGCTAGTTGCAAGCTGGTTTCAATAAGTTTTAGCCTATTTTTGCCGCAAAAAAGCAAGGTGTCGCAAAATTTTTGCTTTTATCCTGGGCGCGATTCAGTTTTTTCATGGCTTGGCCCAGAAGAAACACCTGATTTTCTCAAGCTTTTTCTTAAAAATGCACTGTTGATGGCCTTTGACAGAATTCACAGGATCGTCATTAACTCAGCCTTGCCTTATTGACTTTATTTCTGATTACTGTTTTGCCCGCTCTAGTCATTACCTGGTGAGGGGCGATCGCCCTTATCCCTCCTGGGTTGCGGGTGGCCCTTTACAATTGGAACTGTTTGTTTCCAGAAACGCACGAATCATGCTTGATGTCACTGCGGCTTTGCCGACTTTTGTGATTACTCTGCGGGAAGGAGTCGAGGCCGCCCTCGTTGTGGGGATCGTCCTGGCCTACCTCAACAAAGCCGATCAGTCAGCGCTCAACCCGTGGGTGTGGGGCGGTGTTGGTGGGGGCTTAGCTGCCAGTGGCCTCGTTGGGGTGGTGTTTGCCTGGCTGGTGAAGACCTTGGGCACCGCCAACCAAACCTATGCTCCCGTGATCAAACCTTTGCTCCAAGGGGGGTTTAGTATCGCCGCGATCGCCCTTTTGAGTTGGATGTTGATCTGGATGACCCAACAATCTCGCCAGCTCAAAGCCGAAATTGAAGGCACCGTCAACGCGACCTTGCACCGCGAAACCGGGGCTGGCTGGGGCATCTTTGGGCTAATTTTCTTTGCCGTTTTACGCGAAGGCTTTGAAACCGTTATCTTCATTGCCGCTAACCTGCAACAAGGGTGGCTGCCCATTGGGGGCGCGATCGCGGGCCTACTCGGAGCCACCATCATCGGAATCTTATTGTTCCAGCTTGGCATCAAAATCAATGTCCGGCAATTCTTTCAAGTCATGGGTCTCTTCCTGCTGCTGATTGTGGCAGGACTCGTCGTTTCTGCCCTCGCCCACATCGATATCGCCCTCACCCGTCTCGCCATCCTCAATCCCAACGCCAACTTTTGTCTCTCCGGCTCTCCAGACTCCTGCATCCTGGGGCCGCAACTGTGGGATACCAGTTCCTGGCTTCCCGATCGCCAATTTCCCGGCCTCATCCTCCATATCCTCTTCGGCTACGAAGCGCATGTTTACCTCATCGAAGTCCTCGGCTACCTCCTGTTCTGGAGCGCGATCGGCACCACCTACCTCCGTAGCCTCACCAACTGGCAACCCCGCCCCACCCAACCAGCCCCCTAACACCCACCCACTCGCATCCCCACTCCCCTCACCCTTCCCAACCTCCTCCCCAATCCTCCACTCCCCGCAATACGAAGTGCGCCCTGCCACCCACCCACCCCACCATTCGGGGGGTTTGGGGGAGTTAGGCCCCCAAAAAGCGGGGGCGCGGGGGAAAGTCCCCCGCCCACAATCTCCCCGACCCACAAGCTTCCCTCACCCAGCCCCAAATTCCCCATGCACCCAGGACGCTTAATGATACAGTCTGTAACAGAGGGTTAGAAGGATTTTGCTATGAAAGCACAGGTGTTTCGGGGTGTAAACCAGCTCAGCTACGAAGACGTACCCACACCAGAATTAGGAGCCGACGAAGTTTTAGTGCAAGTGCGCGTCGTGGGCTTGTGTCAGTCAGACATCAAAAAAATTCGCTATCCCCTGTACGAACCACCCCGCATTTTTGGGCATGAAACCGCTGGAACGATCGCCGCCATCGGGCCTGAGGTTTCCGGTTGGCAAGTGGGCGATCGCGTCGTCGTCCTCCACCACATCCCCTGCATGCACTGCGGCTATTGCCTCAACGAAAACTACTCCATGTGCGATGTCTACAAAAACATCACCACCACCGCCGGATTTTCCCCCAGTGGTGGCGGCTTTGCCGAGTATGTCAAAGTGCCAGGGCACATCGTCCGGAACGGCGGACTCATCCAAATTCCCGACACCATCACCTTCGAGCAGGCCAGCTTTGTCGAACCCACTAACTGCTGCCTCAAAGCCGTGAAAAAAGCCCAAATTGAGCCAGGGCAAACGGTGCTTGTGACTGGAGCCGGGCCAATTGGCCTCATGTTCATCATGTTGGTGAAGTACTTTGGGGCACGGGCGATCGCCACTGATTTGATCCCCAGCCGCATCGAAAAAGCCCTGGCCGTCGGAGCCGAAGCCGCCTTTGATGCCCGCGACCCAGACTTGGCCGCCAAAATTCACAACATGACCCACGGCATGGGCGTTGATACCAGCCTGCTCGCCGTGCCCAGCGACAAAGCCTTCTTCCAAGCGTTGGACTGCACCCGCAAAGGTGGCAAAATCCTCTTTTTTGCAGAATTCCCCGATGAGGTTGAGATTCCCATCAATCCCAACATTCTCTATCGGCGCGAAATTGACCTCATGGGTAGCTACAGTTCCTCCTATCGGGTACAACAACTCGCTGCCGATATTGTGTTCAGCAAACGGATCGACGTGGATGCCCTCGTGAGCGATCGCTATCCGCTCAAAGACCTGGCCGCTGCCGTCGAACAAGCTGTTGCCCCCACCCCCGACACCTACAAAATCCTCATCTATCCCGAAGAAGCATAACGGTTAACCCAAGAACGCTTAACCCAAAGCCTTTGAGCCGAGTTCCACCCCAATTCCCCGCCAAGCTGGGGCCTGCCGCTTGGCAACCCGCAAAAAGGCCGCGCAAAGGAGTTGGGGGGCTCGTGGTTTTGGGCTTAAGCCACCATTTGCCGTTCAAAGTCATTGAGTTGAACCGCCGCCACAGTATTGCTGCGGCCATAAACCCGCGATCGCAACCCACGTTTATCCAGCACTTGGCACACTTCCAAATTGCTGATATCTGCCAGCAAGCGATTTTGGCTGAGGGCGATCGCGGCTGCAATACCCACGCCCTGAGCTACTGCAACATTGAATTCAATAATGCGTCCAGCAGAGCAGGCATAGCCATCAAACCCAGAGGCCGGACTAATCACTGCCAAATTGCGTACCGTTTTGACCAGCGCGTGCTGCATTCCAATGTTGAACAGTGGTGGATGCAACGGACTCAGTTCCTTTAACCCCTTCGCGATCGCCCGACTGCCTAAGCCTGCAATTCCCCCCCGCACATCAAAGTGGTACCCAAACGTCCCAAAAGCTTCCGCCGCTGGCACCCCACCCGCTAACATTGCCGCTCCACTCAGCGGTTGATTCACCGCCATCACATTCCCCGCATGACGAATGTAGAGTTCTTTGGCCGGTCGTACTGCTGTTGCGCCCAGATTTTCGACAAACCAGCGTTCGACTTGTCGCATTTCAGCTAACATTGCCGCCGTTGGTTTTGCCTTCCCACGGGCCAATGCCTCTGCCGCCGCCGCATTCACATCAAACAACAGCGCATTCCAGGACAATCGCCCCCCGGATAACCGTGCAATATTGCCATTGTCCAACATGGCGGCACTCCGTCTGAGGTCTAAGGTTGTGCCCCGAAAGGCATGATAGGCAATGGAAAGAGCTTTTGTTGGGATGTCGATGTAATCCAGGCCAACATGCATGGCGCTCAATTGACCGCTCGCATTTCGCAAACTTTGGCGCAAGTGAGTTACCATTGCTGCATTGCTACCTGCTGCTGTGTTTAACCAACTCTGGGCTTCGGCATCTTGCACATCAGCAAAACGGTGCAGGTAATGCAATTCTGTCCGTTTGAGTTTATCAATACTCAATCCTTCCGTTTCAAAGGTCAGAGTCACCGATAGCTCTGCCTCTGGCAATCCCATCACACCAAACCCAGGATATTTCGGCACACCTGCAAACTGAGCGAGTTCTGCATTTACGGTCGCATCAATAAATTGCTGAGCTTGATAGGTGTCGCCATTGGTTAAGCGTATACAATGAAGGCGATCACGATCAACCTTGACAGACTCAATCTCGATATTACTCAAAAAACTAACCTGGGCTTCTTGCAGCATTGCTCGCAGCGCACTATCTGCCAAACGTGGACCAAGGGCAATTTGCTTCACCTCAGACCGCTTCAAAAACTCTTTGTAAATTGCGGCTGGATCACCAAATGTATCTAATCCTTGTGCCCGCCGAATTTCGGGTGGAACATGACTGCGATCCAGGTAGGACAGCCCTCCTCGTACCAAATGTCCACCAACGCCATCCCGCGAATTCCCTTTAAACATCAAGAGCGATCGCGGGTAACGATGATGGCGCTGACGATATTCCCGGGCCGCACAGACCAACGCTAAAATCCCCGGTACTTCATCGCCGAACGCAATCATGTCATATACGCGCACTTGGGGAGTGGTAGCAACCATAGCCAAAATATCCAACTCAATGATGATAGGTCACACTGGAAATTAGTCTGCCCACGTTTAATTTCAGTATTGTTGTGCCGAACTCCGGATTCCCAAAATCACCATTTTGAGGCATTTATCCTGGTGGTGATAGATAGAAATCATTGGTACCCACCCACCCCTCCTTGTAACGGTGAACAAGCAAGACCTTTTGGGGTTACCCCTACTGACGGAGATCGAAGCAATCAGTGGCACAACCAAAAGCATAAATGGTGTAATTGATTTTTGCCTCAAAAATTTACAAACCAAAGACTTAAAATTTTTAGCAATCAGACCCGAATGAAAACTCAACTGACAAACGATATGTCAATTGGGGGACTACTTGCTTCAGTGCGCCTCATTCCTCAAGAAATACTGCTTTGATCCCCTGGGCGAGGCGATCGCCAGCAACACTGAGAAGGTGCGATCGCTCATGCCGTTGGGTTAGCGGGTAGCAGCTTTAGGCATGAGAACAGCACTCATTCCCCGCAAACAGCTTACGGTTGAACGGCTGGCACGGGCAATTCAAGAAGGCGTACCTGCCGAGTACCTCTATATTCTGCTGGCTAGCAGAGTGACTGTTTCAATTTCCCAACGCAATGCTCAGACAGATCAGAAAATTACTGACTGTGGTGGTGGCAAGAGCGTGTGATTGAAGCAGTCATCGTTAATAGATCTGGAGGGTAGAGTGTTTCATTGATTAGCTCTGGGAAGGTGCTTGAACACTATGGTAGAAGGGGTTGGTGTAAGTAGTTTTGAATACAGCCTAATAGAGTAAAATCTGCTATGCTTAGGGGCTTTAGTTTATCGTATGTTTAGGTTTACTTAGGGTCGAATACAGATATGGCAACTAATCATCCTGTTAAGTTTCGTTTGAATTCAGCAATTGTGCAATTAATTTGCCTTTCTCTGGGATTGGTTATTTTATTTGCAATTGCTTACTGGTCAATTGATGGAATGAATTGGGGGATGTTACAGGATCGGCAGGGAAGCCGAGTATTTGGATTTCTGCCTTTTCTATATTTCAGTATTGAAACATTTTTTCGAATTGGTTACGGAACCCAGATTCCTCTTGGCGCAATGTGGATTGCTGTTACTTTAGAAGCTCTCAGCCATTTTGTTGTGGAAGTGCTCTTCATCGCTCATTTTGCGACATTGGGGTTAGACAAGTTAGTCTCGCTTAGCGATCGCACTCGTTTGGAAAATTTACTAAATCGCTTCTAAATTAAAGTCTTTGCACTATTCTACTCAAGCGTCATAATGGGTAAGCCAAATCGTATTTTGATTCTATTTGCTCATCCTGCATTGGAGAAGTCAAGGATCAATCGCCAGTTAATTCGATCTGTTCGTGGAATGGACTCGATTACTATTCACGATCTCTATGAGCAATATCCTAACTTTCATATTGATGTGAAAACAGAACAAGACCTGTTGCTTGCTCATGACATCATTGTTTTTCAGCATCCCTTCTACTGGTATAGCGTCCCTGCAATTTTGAAGGAATGGCAAGACCTTGTGTTGGAATATGGTTTTGCGTATGGGGAAGAGGGGACAGCGTTGCAGGGAAAAAAGTTTCTTTCTGCTATTACTACTGGTGGCAGCGAACAGGCTTATTGTCGTCAGGGGCACAACTATTTCACCATCAGAGAACTGTTGGCTCCTATTGAGCAAACCGCGCGACTATGTGGAATGGAGTATCTGCCACCATTTATAGTTCAAGGAACGCACCAACTCCGGGAGCCTCACCAAATTGCTCGTTATGCTGAGCACTATCGAAGGGCGATCGCGTTGCTTCGTAACAATACACTTGAATGGGAGCAATTACGACAATACAAACACCTGAATTACTACCTAGAACACGAGAGCAACACGCTGGAGTCACCTCTCCATGTCCAATGAGAATTTTTTCGTTCAAGCCTTTGTGTATCTAGCTGCCGCCGTGGTGACAGTACCAATTTCCAAACGACTAGGGTTGGGTTCCGTCCTGGGGTATTTGATTGCGGGTGTCGTGATCGGGCCATTTGGGTTGCGCTTGGTGGGGCAGGAAGGCCAGGACGTGATGCGCTTCGCCGAATTTGGCGTGGTGATGATGTTATTCCTGGTGGGCTTGCAGCTTCAGCCAGAGTTGCTATGGCGGATGCGCGTTCCCATCCTGGGGCTGGGTGGGTTGCAACTGGTGGCAAATGTCACGCTTCTGTCAGGGATAGGACTGCTGTTGGGATTACCCTGGCAATCCTCAGTGGCGATCGCGTTGATCTTGCCGTTTTCTTCAACCGCGATCGGTGTCCAAACCTTAACCGAGCGGGGACTTATGAAAACAGAGGGAGGGCAGTCTGCCTTCTCAATCCTGCTGTTTCAGGCCGTTGCTGTGATTCCGATTCTAGCCCTGTTGCCCCTACTGTCTACCACTTCGATGGAGTCAGTGAGCCAAGCCGGGACTGGCAGCGCTCTGGCCGGTTGGCAGCAAACTCTACTCGTGATGGGCACCGTGGGTGGGATTGTTGTGGGCGGACGTTTCTTGATGCGTCCGGTATTCCGTTTTATTGCCGCAACTCGTCTGCGGGAAATCTTTACCGCAACTGCCTTACTGTTGGTTGTCGGGATTACGCTGGCAATGCAAGCAGTGGGCTTGTCTCCTGCGTTAGGCACCTTTGTGGCAGGCGTCGTGCTGGCAGAAAGTGAGTATCGACATGAGCTAAATAGCACCGTAGAACCGTTTCAGAGTTTGCTACTGGGGTTATTTTTTCTCTCGGTTGGAGCCAGCATCAACTTTAATTTGGTACTGGGCCAACCCCTGCTAATCTTTGGCTTGATTGTTGGAGTCTCAATTCTCAAATCTGGTGTGTTGATTGGTTTGGGCAAATTATTCAAACTTGATTTGAACCAGAGTATTTTGTTTGCATTTGCTCTCGTACAGGGCGATGAATTTGCATTTGTCCTATTTTCCTTTGCCGCACAGACCAACGTGATCTCGGAAAGATTGGCGGGTAGTTTGATTGCAGTTGTTGCCCTGTCGATGCTGCTCTCCCCCATTTTTATGATTGCCTACGATCGCCTAATTGCCCCTCGGTTTATTTCCCAGTCTGACAACCCGGAAGCCGATGAGATTGACGATAATGAAAACGCTGTCATCATCGCTGGCTTTGGTCGATTTGGACAAATTGTAGGACGATTATTACTCGCGAATGGTTATCCAATCACTGTTCTAGAACACAATCCAGCTCAGATAGAGACTCTCCGGCGCTTCGGCTGGAAGGTTTTTTACGGGGATGCGTCCCGAATTGATTTGCTGTATGCCTCCGGTGCTGAACAAGCCAAACTCTTAGTGGTTGCGATCGACGACAGCGAGCAAATTTTGGAGATTGTAGACCTGGCGCGTAAACATTTTCCTAATTTGAAGATTTTGGCGCGGGCGATCGATCGCCGCCATGCCTACGAGTTAATTCGGCGGGGTGTAGATGTGATCCGACGGGAAACCTTTGAATCCGCTTTAGACATGGGTGTTGAGGCATTAAAGCTGCTGGGTGTTCGGTCTTACAAAGCCTATCGATCAGCTCAAACCTTCAGACAGCATGATAAGGAGGCATTACAGGATATGGCTTTTGTCGAAGGAGACGACGCAGCTTTGATGGCTCGCTCTCGTCAGCTAACCCAAGATTTGGAGCGAATTTTACAATCAGATGAGCAAGAAGTTGCCCATGAAGTCGATCGCTCGTGGGATATTCTGGCTCAGCAGCAAGATATTCATTTACAAAATTGACGACAGAACGGGCTTTTCAAGCCTTTCTTGCCTAGAAAATTATCCATAAATCACCTTCTTTTTTGGGGAGTCAAAATTTGGCTGAATCGTTGGAACCCTTGAAAATTAATAATTTTGAGTTGGTAAAGTGCTGGTATTAAAACTAACGTCTTGGTTTACCCCAACTCTTTTCCATCAGTTGGTAGCCTCTCAGATCATACGTTTTCAATTGAGTGCGGTTGAACGGATAAAAATCGTTCTTGCCAAAATAGGACTCTGATAATTCGGCGAAGTATTCTTTGGCATTCGTTAGCGCGTAGGCTTTCTGTGCGGGGCCTTTGCTATAACTGACCGACTGATAAAGCCCCTGGTTCAACGCATGATGGTAAGCCTGCTGAACCTCTGTATTGGCATCACCCAGGACTCGATGATGATACGCATGAGCGAGTTCATGCAACATCATCCAGGGCTGATTAGAGCGAGACCATTGGACAAAATTGCGGGTATTAGAAATTTCGACGCATCCTGCCTTATCAGGGTTATAGCCATGCTGTCGGAGCCATTCCACGGAAGGATGGAATTCAGCGGCTCCTTCCCGGTTATCCCACTCAACCCAAATCCAAACTTTGCGTAAAGCGGAGAGGGGTTTGGTTGGCATAACCTGGGATATCGCTGCGAGTTGGGCGGTCAGTTCCGCCTGCATTGCCCTGGATGCTTGTGGTTGCGTGCGCACCACTGGATTGATCAAGACGGTGAACCCGTGGATAGATTGCTTCTGATAGACAGAAGTTGGCTCTGGTCTTAAATGGCGGAGCTTTGGCTGCTTCGTGAGAAGACTTGAAGCTGGCTGTATACCCTCACGATGGCGCAGCAGTCCAAACAGGGGATGAGGACTGTTTGGTTGGAACTTCATCCCTGGCATAAATAAAGCTGCTGGTGCAGCGCAACAAGCGATATAGCAGGCAAACCATGATTTCATACCCATACCATTGAGCACCACTCGCTGCTCTGAGTTTGCCCATTTTGGCTTCTCGATCTGACTGATGGCGCAAGCAACTGCTCAGGCACTCCGGCAAGCTGATGCTTATGTGGGCTTCAAGGCGGTGAGCACCCATAGCTTCCGGCGATCGCGACACTCAGCTTTAGAGCTTAGTGCGGGTAGAACATATTTTAATTAATTCGATTGGGAAAAATCAGCCAGTTGTTTGACCTCGGTGATCACAATTTGAGGCTTCCCATTCGTATTACCGGGTGGATAAAGACTCACGCCTCCAGAAACATACACATAGCCTCGACCAGAGTTGGCATAGCGAGTTTCAATTAGTCGCAGGATAGTCTGAGCTGTTGCCGAGTCCTTATCAGGAATCCACAAATTAAATTGCTGAAATTTGGATCCAGCATAGATCAGCGCACCATTCCCAGGCCATTGATCAATCCCGGCTTGCAGATCGCAGAATACCGTGACTTCGTTACCAGTTCTGGCTGCTTCTAGCAGGCGGTCATAGTCCAAACGAACTGATAGCACTCCAGCTTGCAGACCCAGGTATCGATAGTCTTGTACCACGCTGTCCCGTAACTGCCACCAAGGAATCAGTGTCGGATAGTCTCGACGATTGCCACCCTTATTGGTGAGCGGATTCCAGATTGCCAGTCCCTTAGATTGAGCCTCAACTTCTGCTTCCATGAACTGACGATGATAAAGGCGCGATCGCCCATATTTGACGAAGTAGGGACTCCAGCCTTCCCGCACAATTCGGACATTAGAATTCTCTGGATCTCCGGCTTTGTAGACATAACAGAGCAATCGCCCATAGTTATCTCGATGCTGATTCAGGCAAACTTGAACGGGGTCATTGGTGTCAAATTCCAGATCAACCCGAACATCCCCATTAGGGATGCCTTGCTCATTGACCCCAAAATACTGCTTCACCCATTTCGATGCCAATATTCCCGCGTTTGTTACAGACTTATTGCTACCATGTTGGCTTTCCTCCGTATCAAGACAAGTAAATCGAATGGATTCCTGTTCGTTGTTTAGGAGTATCTTGATCGTATCACCATCGATAACTTTAATGAGTTTGAGGTTGTTGATTAATGTGCCTTTCATAAATGTACTCTCTTATATCTAAATGTTGTGATATTACGCTAAGTTTTAGCTTTCTAATCCAATCCCATCCTCAATCCAAAGGGATGCTGTACCACCATCGGCGAGGAAGTCTGCCCAGCCATTCGCATCCGTCCACAGTCCTTCTGCTTTATCGCCGTAGAGGTCGTAGCGATCGCGAACGACTGCAAAACCGTAATCTGTTAGTTTGAGGGTCGCCAGATGATAAAAGCGTTTGTTAAACCGGCCAGTATTCATCCGAATTGCTTTGACTGCGCCATAGGCCGTGTTGATGACGGCAGCCATCGCCCCTTTCGCACCGGGGACAAACCCCATTCGTACCCAGCCAGCAACGTTGCGATCGGCATAGTACCGTTCTTCGCCCAGGGCAAATTGCTTCCTCAGTTGCAACAGCAGATCCAGGTATTCTCTGCCAGGTTTCTGTGCCCGGTGCCAGCAGTTGCCATTTTCAACCCAGTCGAGAGAGCCATAATAATCTGGAAAAAAGATACAGGGGTACCCCCTATCCCGCAGCAGAATAAAGGCATAAGCCAGGGGCTTGAACCACTCCTCGACATGGGAGTTAAAGCCTCTGCCATACTCGTAATCATGGTTTTCGACATAGGTCACTGCCAGGGCTGATTGTTCTGCCATTAACGTCCCCTTGTTGAGGGTGCGGAGGTCGAAACCTTCTCCCATCCGACTAGCATCCTTGAATTTGAAGTAAAGGGGAAAGTCGAACAGGGTGATGGGTTGAGGATACTCCCCCGTAGCCGTGACGCGAGTAATGTAAGCGTGCAGAGGTTCTGTAGAGCCTGCAATATATTCAGCCACAGCAAACACGTTTCTGCTCGTCTGCCAGCGCACATGTCCCAGCCATTCCCGTATGTAGTCGGCATTGATGTGCTTGACGGCATCCAACCTGACCCCATCCAGATCAAGCTCTCTGGCAAACCAAGTGCCCCAATATTTCATCTCTTCCCGCACATCATAGCGACCGTAGTCGAAATCACAGCCAGTGAGATAGTCGTAGTTTCCCTTCTCCAGGGAGACCCAGGACTCGAAATGTTTATTAGCGGGGATGTACCCTAATTCGTTGTGCAGGAAACGATAAATGTATTTGTCCTGAGGATCATGAAAAACATTACCATTCTGGCGAATTGCAGCAATTGCATCGACGCTATCAAAATGTTTGGCTCGCCACTGGAAGTTGGAATAGTTGCCTTCCCGTTCGGGGTGATCGAACTTTGTGTAGGCTTTAACTTCGATCATCCCTTGCTCAAATCCATCTCCCCAGCGTTCGATATTACGGTTATCTTTTTCAACCCGAATCGCCTGCCAGTAGTCGTCTTCCTGTCCCCCCATTTTGTGGTTCAGCACGACATCGGCATACACCTGAATGCGTTTTTGAGTTCCATCGCCATGTAGCGATCGCACCGCTTCAATCAGCTCTGGCTTAGTGCCATATTTAGTTCTGGAGGTAGTTTCCCCAGCGGGGAGAAATTCGCCCAGGTCAAAGTGATCATAGACATCGTAGCCGACGCTATTGCTGCGGTTAAAGGCCGCTTTGTAAGCGGGAGGAATCCAAATGGCATCAATACCAATGGTTCTGAAATGGTTTGCTTCGTCTCTGAGAAATTGCCACAGACTACGGTTGCGGCTTTCAGGAAAGTCGGGTCTGAGAAACCAGTGAAAGCCCTGTAACATAACGCCGTTGATATTAGCGGACATATGACACCTCGTTGATTACGTCTTGACGGTTGAGTTCTTGCTAGCGATCGCTGATCAAACGAGGAGAAATCGCTTGCCCCATCATGTTCTTGTGGGGCAATGAGCGATCGCCCTATCTCTAGTTAAAAAGCGCTTCAAAGGTTATCACAAGTCCACAGTCTCTTTGACGCATGATGGTGGATAGTTTGTCGATCAATTTCTGAACAATTGACATCTGAGCTAACTGTCGTCATTACCCCATCAGTGACTACTAAGAAAATAAGTGAACGTTTACACTAATATTACTTAGAGTAATTCTTCTCGATCTGCATCATCTGTAGATACAGAAAGTTCAAAACGCAGCGATCGCAGTCATGGATAATAGGGCAATTATAACCCCAAAACTTTTTTGTTTTACTGGAATATGGCATAAAGTTATCTGTTATTCAAAAATTAAAAAGTTTGTACTAAAAATAGGGATAAAATTTTTTCTATGCAATCAAAGCTACAAAAGTACTGCCTTGCTTTGTCTGGTATTTACACGCCTTTTTGATTGTGTTTTATATTAAGATTGAGCGATTGTGAGCACACGTTAGCATCACAATAAATTTCTATAGTGTTAAACACAACAATCTAATCCTGCAAGAATTATCTTAGACAGAAAATATAAAAGAGTTGTGAGAGGTTAGAAAAAATTAGATTTAGGTATCTGAGTTGTAACGGCTTAACAAGAGCAGTTCACTCAATAGCTATAAAAGGATATTGTGTTTGCGATTTTTTCATAATCCTATATACAAATTATTAGGAGTGAAAAATAGTTTAAAATCGTCTATAACTATTCGTTTCCATATAAATAAAATTTAAGTTAGACACACACTAACAAAAACTACAATTAGTTTTATTGCTCATCACTATACGTCCATAAAAAATATAAATAAAAATTAACAAATTCAAGACTCGAACCGAAGCAGTGGTTATACTGATCCGAGTTAGTCTAATTACCCTAAATTAGGATGCTGGGCTAACGTGTTTCTACCTGGTCACACCAAGTCAAGGAATTAGGCTAAAATAATTCCATCCAATCCCCCTAAATCAGGATGTTAGGTAGATAGATTCGCTCTAATAAAAAATGGTTAACTTGCCTTAGGCTTGGGTAGAGCCATTACTCACAAATCATCTGTGTGTCATCTAGACACCTAAGAAAAAATGGTAATAATTGTAAAAAAATAAGTTTGCCTAGGATGAATTTTTGGCCATTTGGTAAATGTACATTAAGTTACTAAAAAATTCATAATAGATGCCACTTTATACCACACCTCAGTATCCTGAGTTTATCTTCAACGTGCGAGGCTCAAATAAGGATAAGGCTACTTTTCAAGCCTTGCAGGAACTTGTGAGCTTGATTAACCAGGGAACTTTAGATTCAGAAAAATTTAGGAAATTTAATTCTAAAAGCTTTATTGAACTTACAGAGAAGGATTTGATGGCAAACGATGAAGACAAGCTAATTAATGCTGTTAAGATTCTTAGTAAGCTTGCAAAATCGAGGCAAGAAGTTCAAGATTTACAAGAAAGATCTTTAGAAGCCTACAAATATATAGATGTTTTATTCGGAAAAAATAGGATATCTAAAGAAGATTTTCAAGTGATACAAGATAGTCTCAAGGTGATCAAAGAGTTTGGATTAGCAAATCTTCGTTATAAAGAGGCGTTAACTGATGCTGAGAAGGCTCGCTTAACCGTAGATCAAGCACTAGAAATAGTTAATGAAGCGAGGAATGAATAGATGAAGTATTTCTCTCAGTACTATAATATTTCTACAGATGGTAGTGAAAGCTGGTTCGACCTTCGCCTAGATAAAGATACTCAACTATATATAGATCCTTTTCTTGTTTTCAGATCTAAAATTCCAGCTTTCAAAAACTCAAGAGAAAAGTTCCGTAAGTTCTTTAAGGCAGCCTTAGAATTGGTTTTTGAAAGCAAGAGAAATAGTAATGCTCTAGAGCAGCTTGAAGAAAATGTCCTCTGGTTCCCTGAACCAATGGAAATTCGTTTAGGAGTTTCTGAGGGTAAATATGGTGCAGGCCCAGGGAAAAATTTCTCTAAGGCTTGCACCAATGCTCTGATTAAACTTGCAAGTAGGGGATATGAAGAACTTGATAATTTTGAGAAAATACAAATATTCTCATCACGCATTGGAGCAGATGGAATTAGTGATACAACAGCTAACATTCTTAAAGAAGAACTAATTCAATACACGCAAGAGGTATGCCAAGAATTTGACATTCCTTCTTTACCCTGTGCAGTTGAAAAAGCTGTGTTTGATTTTGAAGATAGAAGATGGTACCATGACAAGCCTGATTTACCTGTAAATCCTTTTCTCGACAATAAAGGCATAATCTTAGTTCCAAAAGAATTCTTATGTGCGATTCATGCGATAAATTCTGATGGATTTTCTGAATATGTTGTTAGAAATAAAAGTAGTAAACTCAGAACGGAACTAAATTACGAGATTGAAAAAAGCCTTGATAAAAAAACAATCATAGAAATTGCTGAAAGATATCCAGAATGGGTTGAAGAGTATGTGGAGGTAAGGGAAAAAGATGAAACTATCGTCCCATATGATCTGAGAAAAGACGAGAAGAATCTATATCGCCCGCAAAAAGAAGCTTACGAATTTGTCAATACTCATAAACTGCTACCCTTAACCGCATCCACTGAAGATGAATTTAATGACTGCGTTGAATCAATAATTTCTCAATTTCGTCTGTATGTAGAGAACCAGGGTGGATACAAACTTCTATGGAATGATGTTTCCAGCGAGTCTGAGCCATCTCCCCGGGATGAAAGTGCTGTGCAATGTCTCTTTCTAGGTATAGTTTCGAGTTATTGTCAGGCTAATAATATTGATTTATCTAGAGAGGTTGAAACTGGTAGAGGTCCGGTTGACTTTAAGTTCTCGGCTGGTCACAGCTATCGTGCTTTGATAGAAATGAAGTTGGCAAAAAGCAGCAAGTTAAAACAAGGCTTTGAACACCAGCTTCCTGCTTACTTAAAGGCACAGCAAGTAAAGTACGGCTATTATATAGTTGTCTTCTACTCTCGGAAAGAGCTAGAGCGCGTAGAAAAAGTATTGGAGGAAATTAAGTCTAAGCAGGGTGCTTTGCAGGGGCAGGTAATTATTATTGATGCAACAAGAGAGAAACCTTCTGCCTCTAATCTTTGACCAGATCGGAAGCTAACACTGCGTTGGTGCAGACTGTACAGATGTTATCAGTGTGGGTTCGAGGTGATCTGCCGCCGCGCAACCCAACGTTAGGCAACTTTAACTCCCTGTGTGACAGAGCGATAGGAAGCTTGTTTATGCAAAAGTTGGATCGCGATCGCTCGGAAAACTGTATTCCTTGCAGCATCTCATAGCCCTGCTCAAACCCATCAAACGCCAGGATTTAGCAGCAACCTTTATCCCCTTGCACCTGTTACATAAGCAGCGGTAAGCGGATGTTGCGGCGCATCAAACAGTTGGGAGACTAGCCCCGCTTCAATAAGTTGTCCGGCTCCGTCTTGCACCCAGAAGAGTGCTACGCGATCGGCAATGCGTTTTGCCTGCGCCAGGTTATGAGTCACGACTAGAAGGGTGTATTTGCCGCGCAAGTTGACAATTAGCTGTTCCACAACTTCACTCGAAAGCGGATCAAGGGCACTACAGGGTTCATCCATCAGAAGTACTTGGGGATTGAGGGCTAAGGCTCTGGCAAGACAAAGCCGTTGCTGTTGGCCTCCCGATAGCGAAAGAGCTGGTGTTTTCAGGCGATCTTTGACTTCCTCCCATAGCCCAACATCTTTCAGGCTAGTTTCAACAATGCGATCAATCTCATCTCGTTGTCGAATGCCGTGTTCCCGCAAGGGAAACTCAATGTTTCGCATAATCGAGAGGGGAAAGGGATTTGGCTTTTGAAACAACATCCCCACCCGCCGCCGTAATGGGATTACATCGATCGCTTGAACATCCTGTTCTCCCAGCAATATCCGTCCAGATAACTGGGCTTTGGGCGTTAGTTCAACTAACCGATTTAAACAACTGAGGAAACTGGTTTTACCACATCCTGATGGCCCAATGAGAGCCGTAATTTCACCGGGTTGAATGGCAAGAGTTATATCTCGAAAAGCAGGCTTGCTACCATAATGCAGACTCAATTGTTCCGTGTATAGCGAGGGTGGATAGGACATGATTACACAACTAAAATGCGAGATTTGCGAAACCGTTCTGCTAACCAAGAGACTGTGCCATTAATACACACTAGAATCGTTACCAAAACTAATGTAGAACCATACGCTTGAGATTCCCCTCCGGAGATATTCATTGCCAAATCAAAGATATGCACGGAGAGCGCTCGACCTGAATCCCATACTGACTCTGGCATGCGATCGACATATCCACTGGTGAAAATCAAGGCAGCCGTTTCGGCGATCGCTCGTCCTAACCCAAGCAGCAATCCGACGACTAATCCAGGCATCGCAGCAGGCAGCAGCAGTTCCCATAACGTGGCAGTGCGAGACAAGCCTAAGGCTGCCGCAGAGCGACGGTAATCATCCGGTACGGCTCGCAAACCTTCTTGAGTTGAACGAATTAAAATTGGCAGCACCATGCAAGCCAGGGTTAACCCACCCGATAGAATCGAGAAGCCTAAGCCGAGGGTTTTGCAGAAAAAGGCATTGCCAAACAACCCAAAGACGATCGAAGGCACTCCTGCTAAGGCATCTAGACTCAAGCGCACCGATCGCCCGAACCAACTTTCGTTTGCGGTAAATTCTGCTAACAGCACCGCCGTTCCTACACCTAGTGGAAGTGAGACGGCCATGCAAACGCCAACAATCAATCCCGTAGACACCAGAATGGGGGCAATGCCACCGGCTCGACCTGCATTAAGCGGTGCAGTGGTGAGAAAGCTCCAAGAAATCTGACCAATACCATGCCACAGGATATCCGTCAGTAACCAGAGTAAGGCCCCTGTGACCAGCGCCACGACTAGCCAAATCAGGGTGATGGAAAGCCATTCTGAGCGGGAATGCTGGGGACTAAGGACTGGCGATCGCGGGGGAATCGTTTCATTTGTCATACAAGTGCCCCCGATTTAATACTTCTGCGATCGCGACCAGAATTCCGATCAGCATCATCAAAACAAGCCCACTCACAAAGAGCGCTGAGCGATGGTTATCGACGGCATAGGCCATTTCTAAAGCGATATTGGCGGTCAACGTACGGACGGGATCAAAGAGGCTGTTCGGCACCTGAACCACATTCCCACAGACCATTAAAACGGCCATCGTTTCCCCGATCGCTCGCCCCGTTTCTAGAATGATGCCTGTAATCAGTCCGGCTCGGGCAGCGGGAAAGATAACTTCCCGAATCGTCGCCCAACGGCTTAAGCCTAAAACAGCGCAGCCTTTCAAATATTCGGGAGCCACATTTGCAAAGGTAGCATCCGCCACGAGGGCGATCGTGGGCAAAATCATCAGCGTCAGGATTAGAGTTCCCGCGAGCAAACTTGGGCCGGGGGGATGCAGTCGTCCAATCAGCGGTACGAGTACGACGAGGCCCCAGAAACCATAGACCACTGAGGGAATCCCCGCCAGGAGTTCGATGAGACGGCGATAAAGTTGGGCGATCGCGGGTGGCGCGTAATACTGACAAAACACAGCGGAAACAATCCCCAGAGGGGTAGCAACTAGAACGGATGTCGCCATCACTATCAACGTTCCTGTCAACATCGGCATTAGGTTGAATTCGTTGCTAGCAGGATGCCAGGATGGATCGGTCAAAAAGCGAGATAGCCCTATCTGTTGCAGTAGTGGAATGGCTTCCCAAATCAGAAAAAACAAAATTAGTAGAACGATCGCCCCCGCAATGAGCGCTAATCCCCGCAACACCCAGATGAATACGGCTTCACTGCGTTGGTGAAACGAAATATTGCTGTTTGACAATGTCCTGTACCTGAGGTGAGCGAGCAAAATCAATGAAATCTTTTTGCAATCCAGTCGGGGTTGTTTTAGTCACCAAATTCAGTGGACGCGAAATTGGGAATTTTTCGTTCGCAACATTGGCGATCGAGGCTGCGTTTCCCTTGATAGGCAATAACTTGATTGGACTGCCATGAGTTGCATCATATTCTGCTGAACCAATGGATACATACCCGATCGCATTTGGATTGCCAGCCACCGTTTTGATACCTTGCTCATTGTCGCCAATCACCACATCCGCCTTGATGGCTTTAGGCTCTAGCTTGAAATACTGGGCAAATAATTCTAAGGTTGAGCGCCCTTCGGCTTTGTTCACAACCGTAATTGGAGCGTCTTTACCACCCACAGCTTTCCAATTTGTGACTTGCTTTGTATAAATATCAACAACTTGTTGATCACTCAGTGCACTAATCGGATTCTCCTTGTGAAGAATCACGGAAACACCATCTTTCGCAATGCTAAAGGCTTGCAAATCGTTTTCATTTTCCTTTAACGTTCGAGATACCATGCCAATGTCCGCGACTCCCTGACGCGCATCCGCAATTCCTCGTGAAGACCCGCCTGATTGCACATCAATTCTCACCCCTGGATGGTCTGCTTCATAGCGCTTTGCCATCTCAGAAACAAGCGGCGCAACCGTACTTGATCCAGTTAGCACTAACTTGCCCTGAGTTTGAGCCCTAGCTTGATTGGAGGGTTTTGCACAAGACTGTAGCCACAGACAAACAGCCACCAGCGTGAGAGGAGCCAACGTTCGTAGATATTTCATTCGCAAACCACGCAAAAATAGAGCATTCAAAGTCATTCAAATGAGAGCAGACAGCAACCCAGGTCGATCGCTTTGCCTGCCGTCGGCGATCGCACTGCAGTCGCCAAGTGATACAGCACAGCTTTGCCATCTCGCGTCGCGACAACAAATCCTTCTTCTCGCAACACTTTTAAGTGATGGGATAGGAGGCTTTGATCCAACCCCAACACCGCATTGATTTCGCCCACATGTAATGGTTGTTCAATCAGAAGTTGCAGCACAGCCAGACGGGTTGAGTCTGCCAGTGTTTTTAGCTTGCGGGAACACTCTGCTTGAGAAATCAGTAAGGGTGAACTCATACGGGATGGATGCGGGTTAAGTGCTAAGAACAAATGATATGAGTGCTCATTGATATGAACTTATATTCATATCAATACCCTTTAACTAGAATTTTGTTAACTATCTCTTAATTTTGATCTTCACGTTTGTTAACTTGCTCAGATTTTGAATGGCTCTTTGCGGTTTAGAAACTTTTGCTTGACCGGGACTCGACGGAGGTTGAGGCGCAGATGAACAAGAACTTCCGTGAAGCGGTGTACCAATTGCGCCGATTGAGATTTAGGAGTCCGAAACTCCTGATGCTTCGTTTACGCTCTCTGTGCCCAATAAGCGAAAGACTATTTGGGGTGTCTCAGGAAAACTGAAAATTGCTTTTTGGAATGTCTGCGCAGCAGCTATTTCAGCCTTAACAAGGCTGAATGAAAAATGACAGATAACTAATGTAACCGATACGCTTTTGGTGTAGTTCCAGTGATCTGTCGAAACTGTTTACTGAGATGACTATGACTATTTAGGCTTCACAGCAGCCTGACGGATGGTTTAGGCACTCGACAACGAATTGGCTTGAGTCATACCAGCTAGTTCTGCTTGAAATTGAGATAGTCCAAGTTCGCTCCAATGCGACAGTTCAGCCAAGAGATGATCTAAGGTGAACGTTTCAAAGCGTGTGTTGAGGGTAGCCAGGACGCTCATAATCACGCTGTGCCGTTGAGCACCCTTTTGGGTTTTGCTGGTGCGTCCGCCCTTTCGCACCTCCGCTTCCTGGCGCAGATTGCGCTCAGAGCGATTGTTGGTCGGTTCGACTTGAGGGTTGGCAACAAACACAAACAGCGCATTGATGCCCTTCATTAACTCCTGCTGGAGTCGAATGAAGGTCTGTTCGTGGATGGGCATTGTTTCAGGATTAACCTTCTGTTGCCAACGACTACAAAGTTCGCTTAGACGCGCTTTGAGGCGTTCAACTTTTTGTGCTCGTCCCACGCTCAAGCATTTATCCTTTTGCCAACGCACCGCTTGTTGATACAGTTCATAGAGGTCATCCAAAAACTGGCGATAATGCCTTTCACCTGGATGCTGAAGCATTAACTTAATCGCCTTGCGTAACAGATGTGCCCAGCACAGTTGATGCTCGTTAAACAGATACTTGTAGGCCCCGTAGTCATCACTGACCCCGATGCCACTAAACTGCTCTCCCAAAATCGCTTGCGCTTCGGCTTTCCCTCGCCCCACCCCACAACGAAATAACCCGTGCATCGGGGTGGAAAACACCCAGGTGTAACACGCCGCTTTACCCACCTGCCATCCCGTCTCATCAACGTAAATCACCAGTTGCTGGGCCAATAACTCAGCTATCGTGTCGTACTCTTGTTCCCAATCATGACTCAATTGATTCAACAGCGCATTTGCTTGCGATTTACTCAACTCCAGACCTGTGAAAAATGCCATCACTTCACAGACATGGTCTAGGGAAATCCCAATCCAGTAGTGTAAAAAAGCCACGGTCAAGATAATTTCAATGCCATATTCACTGCGACTGTTCCGTAACCCGTTAATCGCTGGCAGTTGGGTTACCGATGGCAAACCATAGATGTGATAGCACACATACTCGGCTCTACCTGATAGGAGCTACACCCCTATTAGGCTTGCATTAAATCATAGGCTGCACACATAGCTTGTAATTTCTGCTTGAATCGCTCTTGGACGGCTACGGGGGCAATGATGTGACAGTCTTCCCCGTAGCGAAACACTTCTCGGAAAAACCAGAAGGTGTTGGCAACGCGCCGAATCACATGGCGCACAGGCGGATAGCGATCGCTCAACCATTCATTCTGAATATCGGTCGGCTTGGCTTCGTAGGCAAAGGCAAGTCCTTTGAACAAGTGCATTTCGACTTCCAGATAATCCAGATCGGGTCGCCATTTGCCTTGCACCGTACTGATGGCCGCATCGGGGATGCGATCCAGGCGCAATATCCAGTTATGCTGTAAGGCTGGCAAGTCCTGGTTGCCCTCTGTTTCTTCGCACCAGCATTCAAGATATTGTCGCCGTTCGTAGGGTGTAATCCGGGCATGGCGGATGGTGAAGCTCCAGGGGCGATCCGCTGCATCGCGATAGGTCAATCGAAACGGCGTTTGGCGGCGAATATATTGATCAATTTCGAGTCTCCAGGGCGTAAGAGGTGTTTCTAGATCGCGATCTATTTGATTTCTTAGGGGCATGGGTAATTCACTCCGCTCCAGTAACAGTTGAGCTACACTCTGGGCAGCATCGATTTGTCCGGCATCGATGAGGCTCTGGATCGATTGATGCAGTGCCCGGATCCGAGTTTCTGACCAATCGTGATTGCGACCAATCAACAGTTCTCGACGGGCGATCGCCTCCACCAGTCGGGAAATGTTCGGGCGATCGCCCCACAGCATCCCTTGCTCAGTTGCGATCTGCTCTAGTTGGGCTTTATCTCGCTCATTAATCGAGAGGGTAATCGAATGTCCTTTACGGCTCATAAAAGTATACGGACACTTTATCCATAAAATATCTTGTCATCTTCTATTTTGGATGCCAACATAGGCATTAGCAACAGTTCACGGACAGATTATGAGTGCAAACTAAGATTTAACCATGCTGGAGAAGCTCACGCTTGTACTATCCGATGGAAAGTGGCATTCCACTGAAGAACTGGTAGAAAAAGTTGGTCATCGTTTCTCGGCGACCATGCATGTGGCGATTAAGCAGCACGGCTACAGGATTGAGAAATGCCGGAACAGCCAAAAACAGTTTGAGTATAAGTTGCTGAATATCGCCACAGTTGCGAGCTAAAGGTCTTACTTAATTTAGTGACTATTGGAGTTTTGCAGAGAAACGTCACATGATGAACAGGTTTTCTGAAAATAAGATCTTGGTTAGTGCTTTAGCCGCAGATATTGCTTTGGAGCAGAGAGAAAATCTTGTTACTGCGTTAGCTAAACAATCAGAAGCCTTAGCCATTGCACAAATGTTTGGCTCTCCTAAACTAATCCGAGAATTGCATCTTTGCAGAAAGTCTGATGCTGATGAGTCTTGGCTAACAGTTGAGCACGATGACACAAACCAGATTCTTTATCAAGGACAACCCATTGGTAAAATCCAGATTTTGTATAAGTCACCATTACCCGGTGAATTACAGGCTCAATTAGCTATTGAGAGTGCTATTGACCGATTTTTGGAGTTTTTACAGAAGGTACATCACATTGTTGCACTAGATGAAAGCGATCAGCATGTTCGAGTATTCGTACCTTCGTCCAAGCCAATCGAATTCAGTCAACTATGGAAAGAATTTCTTGAAGAAGTTGCATTCTCAGACTACGGTAAGCATAAACTGCCTGGTTTAATGCAGACATTTATTGTGATGCTTAATACAGTGGCGCTTGCAGGGCGGGGCTTCAGCACGCTAGACGTTCCAATTCTGACTCAAGCTCAAGCAAATGTCCTTGCAGCTTGGTACCGGGCTGTGATTCGGGATGTGAAGAAGCGACAGAGCGATCGCCAAAGAAAAATCAACCCATTAAAACAGGAACTTTCTGACTTAAATCTGCCGGAAAAAGAGCGAAAGTCTAAGCAAAAGGAACTTCAAGATAAGGAGGCGATGCAAGCAAAAGAAGCCCAAAAATATACTGAATATTTCCAGAAATCCTTTATCCAAAGCTTGCAGGAACAGAATATCGCATGGCAGGAACTTGAAGTAGTTCAGCAGCAATTAACAACTTCAGATAACACCAAAGCTCAACAAAAGCAACTCCAGAAGCAACAAGAGAAGTTATTAAAAAAAGTGGTTTTCAGCAAAAACTCAATTAGCCAAAAACTTCAGTTAATTCAGCAATCAGGTAATGATCCATTTGCCTTTGTTGAGCAGGATGAGAAGCAATGTCCAGAGAAGTTTAAGCAAATCGCTACACTTGTCCCAACATTCACCGAAACCGCGACTGCTCAAATTAACTCAACTCGTGGTGACATTTTTACGCAATGCATTTTCGAGATGTACCGTCTTCTTGAGATGGAATCCCACAATCGGGAACCATTACCACTGCCACTGCTTACAGAAGAACCTATATTTTCAACAATACGGGCACCTGGAGATGACAGTAGAGAATTTTGCTATTCCTGCGGTGTTGCGATCGACTCGAAAAAAGCACGTTGGCAGGTTCTACGCTTTATGTTCGAGCGTCCTTCTCAGCGTCGTCAATCCTCCGCAGGTGAAGGCAGACCGCATATTTGCGCTTCGTGTGCGGCTTTAGCGTTTGCATCACCGCTTAAAGTAACAGACGAAAGTATCATCTTAAAACTTAAGCCGAAAGATAATAGTTCTACATCTGACTTTAAACTTAAAGATTATCTCCGTATGCTAACGAATAAGGAGATGTATTTAAGCTCGGGGCGATATGTTGTCTTGGTATCTGAGCGCACAGGTAGCGGGGATTTAGCATCTCAGAAATTAGGTCAAGTCCAATATGCTCTTGCTAAAGTTGCTTCCATTTTTCCTATGGAGGTTTTAGGTGACTTTAAGTATTGGTTAGTCATTCAAGGTAATTCAGTTTCTTTAGAAAGCCGACATTTGATTTTTATTAAAGGACTAATGAATTGTTATCGGCAGGCAATTGTGATGTCTGGTAAAGAGATCAATATGAATTTGGGAGATGCTGTTCGATACATACAGCAGGATTTACCCTTTCTAGCTGAATACTCCCTTGTCAGAAATTCTAGTTTTTCTAGCGATTTGAAATTAGAACAGGTTCATGAACTTTACTGGATCGCTTTTCAACAAGATTTGCATCAACAAGGAGATTCAATGGATTCAGACAATCAACTGCCTAAACGAGCCAGGTTATATCGCGATGTTGCGGCTCTCACTGGCTTAACCTATGCCTTTGCTCAGTTTTTGGAAAGTACTGCCAAGGGCTTGATGAAACAGGAGGATGCCGAACGCGAGGTCAGCAAGTTAATTGAAAAAGTTGATGATGCGATCGCCTTTTGCTACTACGCAACTTTAGGTGATGAGAAAAAGACCAGTGTTCAAGCAAGGTTATATCACAATCCCGATTGTGATTTTATTTACAGCCAAACTAAAGCTCTACTCGCTGATCTTGGTATCGCAGATCGCGAAAGTAAGGACGATAAGGGCAAGCTTTACCTGCAATTCTATGCCGATGATATATCCCGCGCTTATCAGCATTTTGCAACTAAAGACTATGCCCAAGAGAAGGATTGGAAAGAACTGACATACAACCTCAAGCTTTCCCTGTATACCCGCTTCCCCGAACTGGTTCGCAAATTGAAATCTACAAGTGAGAAGAATTAATGGCTACTGGACTCCCTGAAGACAAGAAGACTCCCCGCCTCCACTTCGACATTTACGCTATTCTAGAAGGCTCTCAGGAGCTTTATTTAGGTCATGAGGTACAAGTCAATGTCAACCTCGTTGAAGTCGTCAAGCTGGCAACTAAAGATGGTCAGTCCTTGGAGAAGTGTTACATTTCACCCACCAAACGCAGAGGTGTTGAACGGCGTTGTCTAATTTGGGCACCGATGAAGAGTGGCGTATTGCTCGGCGACCAACAGAAATGTGGCATTCCTGAAACGTGCGCTTTGCCAACCTGTCCAATCTGTGGTCCTTACGGAGGGTTGATTGCCGGGAAGAAGACTTTAATTGGTCGAGTAACTCATGGTGGTGGTGTTGCGGTTCAAGACATTTACCCTCAAGAGAAGCAGCGGGCAATGCATCCGGCAAGACTGGTCAACCAAAAAGAGGAAACACCTGTTCCGTTCAAGCGTCAATATAATCAACCTGGCATTCTTTATCCCGTCTCTAACCACGCGTTGAGTGTAACTGATATGGAGTTTGCATCAGTTGCCTATGCGTTCCTGGATGCGTTACCTCGCATTGGGTCGGGTAATCCCAAAGGAATTGCGATCGCTGAGGCAGACGATAATATGCCATTACTTGTCGTTGATCGTTACTTGGTTCCCAGAGGCAAACGTCCCATCATCTCACCATCGGTCACAAACCCAGAAACTGCAATCCAAGACTTCATTCGCCTTGCTAGAACCCCAGAAACCAACACTAATCATATTCAAATAACCCACTTTGAGCGGTGGATTGGGGATGCAGCGTTAGAAAAATTACAGGACTACTCCAGCAACTTTGTAGATAACGTTTTGCAGGCATAAGTTATGTACTGCCTTAAACTAACAATTCAACCGACAGCAGCGATGACTTTTCGCATTCTGCCAGGGTCTATTCTCAACATTGCGACCTATCCGTTTGTGCCCCCTACAACCCTTTCGGGATTCTTACGAAGACTAGGGATGATGAGTGTTGGGCTGGAACTTCCTGAAACTCGCGTCAATAATGAAGACCCACCAATTTATGCTCTGCCTCCTCGCTATCTAGCCTTGGGTGCTTATCCAGCAGAGGAAACTTGGAGCGGAGTCCATCGGACATACCGGAAGGGGATGCGTGAGTTCAACCACGACTCTTTTTCCAGGCTATATCAAGATGAAGACAAAGCTAACTTCCAACTCCATACCTGGGAGTACTTCATCGCCGGAGAACTAGAAGGATACGTCATTGCTGATTCCCTCGCAGGTTTGGAGCATTTTCAGGATTTAGAAGGTTATGGATGCAAATGCGGCAAAGAAGGGTTTGCTGTTGTGACGGAAGTATCCGAAGCGATCGCGCTAGAACGGCAAACGATCGCGGCTCACCCTTCAACCCTGCTGCCAATGGAAGCCCTACTTCAGGGCGGTCATTTTGTAGGGGGATGTGACATCTACAACCTCTATCGTTATCAATGGGCAGCGAACGCCCATACAAACTCAGATCGAGCAGGCTTTCTAGATTCAACCCCGACGATTGTAGATGGCTTTGTTCCTTTCGTTGCAGCTTATTTTCCTAAAAGAAGTAACCCATTACCTGAACTCGATTACTACACTAACGGAGAAATTCACATTCCTGTCGCTCTCGTTGACTTACTGAGAGGTGAAGTTCATGTCTAGACCTTTTGATTTCGGACGAGTCTTCTTTCCGCTTAAGCAGGGAAAAAAACTTCCTGACGAAATTCTTTTTCAACCACTGGGTAATCATGCTGCCAACGTCCGTAAGCTAGTCTGGTACTGGGATAGGAAGGATTTTGTTCGGGGAGATATAGAAGCATCGCGTAAACGAGTGGCTGATGCTGCTTACCTGCACGATATTGGTAAGCCTCAAAAATTTGGTATTAGTGTCAATGCCAAGGACAAACAAAAAGTTGAATTTATCTATTCCTTCAGAGGGCATCGCTTTTTAGCAAATGCTCCTGAGCAACCTTGGGTAGAATTTTTAGCAAAAGGACACCATGACTATTCAGCACATGATATTTGCCGTGATACATATAAACTCAAGTCTCTTATTAATGACTTAGAGCACGATCATCTGCTGAGAGGTGAGGCTGAAAAGTACAGACAAATTCTAGAGTTAGAGCCATTGGCGTATGCCCATGAACTTTATATTCTGGAAATGTGCGATCAGATTGAAGCAGAAATCGCCTGCCGCTTTTTTGAAGATAAAGAGCAAGCAGAATCTCGTGCATTCATGGAATTTACAATTACTAAAGATGACTCCGAAAATGTTTTCTTTATTGATCCTTGGATTTTTAGTGATGATAGAGAGGATTGCACATTGACGATTGCTTCTTGGTCTATGCCATTTCCAAAAGACCTGAGAGAAGCAATAGAGAGAGAATCAAAAGACAACGCTGCACTCACAAAACAGTTGAATCAGGCTGTTGAATGTTGGTGGCACGAGCAGCCTAAGAACCTTAGGGCAAAAACTGAGCAGGTTATAATCAGACGGCTACCAAAAAGTAATCTTGAACAACTGAAAACAAACCATTTATATGTATCAGTTGGAAGAAATTTCTCGCCAAATCCAATGCAAGAAGAGTTAGCAGAACAGCTAGACCGTGAAAGAAATCCTCATCCTGCTATCTTGCTCAAAGCCCCCACTGGTTCAGGTAAAACGGAGTCTATTTTATTTCCTGCACTAGCTAACGACTATCGCCTATTTTTAATACTCCCTACCCGAAGCTTATTAGAGGATCAAAAAGAGCGGATTGATAAATATTTGGTTGAATTCTCAAAGCTTTCTCAGAATCGAGATCGAGAAATTGCTCTAGTTGTTGATACAGGGACGCAGATGGATCGTTGGATTTATAAAAATGGTCAATGCGGTAAGCCTAAGGTCAATTCCAGAAGACATTTGTACAAAGGTCATGTCATCCTGACAACTCTTGATAAGTTTCTTTATCGATACTTTTCGTTCGGTGATAAGCAAAAATCGTTTATCTTCCCTCATCGTATACATCGTCAAAATTCTTTGTTTTGTTTTGATGAGGCTCATAGCTATGATGAGATCTCATTTACGAATTTTCAGAGTTTAGTCCAGGCTCTTTATGAGGCAGGGCGATCGCTCGTCTTAATGACGGCAACTATGCCAGAGCAGTTGATTGAACGCTTTGACTATCTAGAGAAGATTGATTTTATTGATGATATTGAGCGTTCAAAATATCTTAATCAGTTCCAGCAACAAACACTGAAACGCCCTTATCAGAATCAACGCGCATTTGAATGGGTAAGCGGCTTTCAGCGAGATCAAGAGTCTCCAGAAGCTTTTCAGCAAGCTTTTGCACAACGAATTCTTCAAGAATGGAACCAATCAGGTTCACAGCACAGAATTTTGGCTGTTGTTGAAACGGTCCGCGATGCTGCCGCGATTTATCAACAGATTAAAACTCAGCTTGCAGCTGATACCCAGTCGGAGAACCGTTATCTGTTTCTCTATCATGGTCGGATCGCAGACAAACTCAGACCCGAACTCTACAAGCAAATCAAACAACGAGATGGTGAGAGGAAACCTTACATCTTAGTAACCACCAGGGCGATCGAGGTTGGGTGCGATCTCAATGCTGAACTTTTGATTTCCCAAGTCTGTCCACCTGAAAATCTCATTCAACGAGCAGGACGATGCAATCGTAAGGGAGACGTGAAAAATGCCAAAGTGATTTTGATGGGCGATCTCATTCCCGATTTTGTCAACACTCTGGACCAAACCGGATGGCAACAGTACCAGGAAACACTTCAGTCATTGACAACTTTTGATGCTAAGGCGATTGGCGAGTGCATCTTGCGAACCCAACATATCGACGACTACCGTGTCATTGAATTATTCTCGATGCTGCATGACTACGTTTATAGTGCTGATTTGACCTGCCAACCAACCTACGAGAAAGGCTTAGTTGTTACACGAAGCTGGACACCATCCGCAACGCTCATTTATCAAAATGGAGATCAAGATCCACCTCAAATTACAGTGCCTCTTGATCGTTTAATTCAGAAGAAGAATAACCAGTTTTCCAACACTCATGTGCTCGAAAGTTACTACAACCAGGAGAGCACTCACTGGGGAGAAAGACCTTTAACCTTTGGCTCCGCCTATTCAAAAGATATCATTATTCGCATCTCTCCCAATCATCAAGGTGCTGAGATATTTGATGGTAAGCCAGATTACCCTTATGATCCAGAGCTTGGCTTTGTGGAACTTCCTGGAGTGTTCATCAAACTTAGAAGTAAAGATTTTGATGAAAAACTCCTTTGTCAGCACGACGCAGCAGATAAGCGGAAAGTTGCCATTATCACCTACACAAGAGCTTTGAACACAGAAGTTGCAGTGGAGAAGACAGAAAATGCCGCATAGCCTGATTCTCAACCTTGTCCCGACTTCCCCAATTCCACCCGGCTACCTGACTGGGAAACATCTCCATGCCTTGTTCCTAACCCTCGTCAGTTCGGTAGATAAACCCCTGGCCGATCGCCTGCACGAGCAGAAAGCTGACAAAGCCTTCACGCTGAGTCCGCTCCAAATGACCAAACAGACTGGGCGAAATCATCTGTTGCAGTGGGAGCATTCTCGTCCCATCCCGGCTGGCACTCCCTGTTGGTGGCGCATTTCCTTGCTAGACGATCGCTTGTTTAGCCACCTGACCCAGCTTTGGCTCCACCTCAACCCCAGACATCCCTGGCATCTGGGGCCAGCCGATCTGCAAATTACGAGTGTGTTAGGCACCCCCCAGTCCACCCAGCCCTGGGCCAATTTTTCCACCTATGCCCAACTCTATGAACAAGCCTCCGATCGCGATCGCCAAATTGAGCTCACCTTTTGTACGCCCACCGCGTTCCGGCAAAGTCAGTTTGATTGTGCTCTACCCACCCGTGAACATGTCTTCAACAGCCTGCGCCGACGCTGGAATCAATACAGCGGCATGAAGTTTTCTGAAATATTATTAGAGCCGATTTTTCCCAGTTTTTTTGATATTCGGACTGAACTGGTTGCAGACTCGCGCAGTAAGTTCATTGGTTGTGTGGGAGCAATGAATTTTCGCATCCTCGGTGAAGTCGATCCCCTCATCATTAAACAGATCAATACCCTTGCTGATTTTGCCCTTTACAGCGGCGTAGGTCGCAAAACCCCAATGGGCATGGGGATAACCAGACGGTTGCTAGCCTCACGCAGTTAACACTCCTGATCAGCGCACTAACTCTTACCTGGTACAACGTCATGATGGAACCAGATTACATTCCCATTGCTGCCCTCAATCATTACAATTACTGCCCCCATCGGTGCTGGCGCATGTTCTGCGTGGGCGACTTCACTGACAACCAGTACACGATTGAAGGCACCAGTCTGCACGATCGCGTCCATACCGTCGGTGAGAGCCACCGGGAAGCGGTTTGGCAGATTCGCGCCGTGTGGCTGAAGTCAGAGCGATATGGACTGATTGGCAAAGCCGATTTGATTGAAGCTGAGGCTGGGCAGTGGTATCCGGTGGAATACAAGCGCAGTCGTCGCGGCGAGTTTGACAACGATGAACTCCAAGTTTGCGCTCAAGCCCTATGCCTGGAGGAAATGACCGGGCAACCCGTGCCGCAGGGTTACCTCTACTATGCTCAGTCCCATCAACGGCAGTTGGTCACTATCTCAGAGCCGTTGCGTCAGGAGACGATCGCCACCCTGGAAGCCGTCCGCACCCTCTTGCACACAGGCACCATGCCCAAAGCAACGTATACCCCTCGGTGTCAAGGGTGCAGCCTGTTCCAAGCCTGTCTGCCTCAGGCCGTGGAAAAAGTAGGTCGGTATCGCGAAACCAGTTAACCCAAGGAGAAGAGGATGGGAACCGTCTACATTACTCAAGATGATGCCTTTATTGGTAAAACCGATGAACGGCTCCAGGTGCGATCGCACAAGCAAACACTGCTGGATGTTCCACTGCTCAAGGTCGATGGAGTCGTAGTTCTGGGGCGAGCGACGATTTCACCCGCAGCTCTAATGGAATTATTGGAGCGCAAAATTCCCCTGAGTTTCCTGACCGGAACCGGGCGCTTTTTAGGACGGCTGGAGCCACCGTTAACGAAAAACATTTTTGTGCGATCGGCGCAGTGGAAAGCAGCGGAGAATTCACCGCAAGCCGTGCATATCGTCAGGAGCTTTATTCGCGGCAAACTCAAGAACTATCGCAATACGCTCATGCGTGCCCAACGGGAAGCCAGTGATCCGAATTCACCCGCAGTGTCTAAGCTGGCTGAGGGGATTCGGCGGTTGGAGCAGGCGATCGCCCCCATCAACACCACCGAAGCTATTGATGCCTTACGGGGGTTAGAAGGAGCAGGCAGTGCTGCCTACTTCGGCTGTTTTGACCAGCTCATCCGCGCTGATGGCTTCACGTTCACTACCCGCAACAAGCGGCCGCCCACCGATCCAGTCAATGCTCTGTTGAGCTTTGGCTATGCGTTACTGCGGCATGATGTGGAAAGTGCCCTCAATATTGTGGGCTTTGATCCCTACCTGGGGTATCTCCACACGCAGCGCTATGGTCGCCCTTCCCTGGCGCTCGACCTGATGGAGGAATTTCGCCCCTTAGTCGTGGATGCGATGGTGCTGGCAGCAATCAATAAGCGATCGCTCACCCCCGCTGACTTCACGACGGAACCGTTGAGCGGGGCGGTTTCCCTGGCCGATGCGGGCAGACGGACGTTTTTACGCTTGTATGAACAGAAAAAACAATCGCAATTTAAGCATCCCGTTATGGGCAAACAATGCACCTATCAAGCAGCGTTTGAAATCCAGGCCCGACTGCTTGCCAAATACCTCATGGGTGAAACCGAACAATATCCACCGTTGGTGCTGAAATGAATCGATTTGTAAGTCGCGTATCCATCTACTATCCAGTCTGACCAATGTACCTCGCCATCTCCTATGACATCCCTGAAGATAAACGCCGCACGAAAGTGCATAAGATCCTGAAGTCTTATGGTCAATGGATGCAGTACAGTGTCTTTGAATGTGACTTGACCGAAACCCAATACGCCAAGTTGCGCGCTCGGCTCAATAAGCTGATTAAGCCCGATCAAGACAGCATTCGCTTCTACTTTTTGTGTGCGTGCTGCCACGCTAAAATTGAACGCATTGGCGGCGAACCCGTGCGGGATGATTCTATCTTTTTGGTTTGAGGCGCGAATGGGTCGGTGTGTGTGGACAAAACTCACTTTCAACCGCTAGATCCACGACTTGTTCAAGGTTTTCAGCGATTTTGGAGCGGTTTTCGATCCGCGCAAGCAGTCAAAGGCTTACCAGCGCGGAAATTGAGCTTAAATCATGCGGTCAACTTTGCTGCACTTCAGTTAGGTCAATGCTATGATCGAACCGATTCGCGCGATCGCACCTTGAAAACGAAATATATCAATACTTCTAGCCTCCCGCCGTCGCAAAACCCCCGAATCCCTCACAGGGATTGAAACTGGCGGCATCAACCGAGCGGGAGCAATGGCATTTGGGTGGTCGCAAAACCCCCGAATCCCTCACAGGGATTGAAACTCGCTCATTTGCTCCCAAGGTTTCACCGATTCAGGGTCGCAAAACCCCCGAATCCCTCACAGGGATTGAAACACAGAGAGAGCCTAAACTGATTGCTTGCGGCATATTGTCGCAAAACCCCCGAATCCCTCACAGGGATTGAAACAGGACTACTCCTGAGGACTCCTTAGGAGGTTCTCAGGTCGCAAAACCCCCGAATCCCTCACAGGGATTGAAACGGGTCAGTTGGCGTTCTCCTTCCGCTTTACTCAGGTCGCAAAACCCCCGAATCCCTCACAGGGATTGAAACCATTGGCAGGAGACTTTAACACATATATCATCAAGTCGCAAAACCCCCGAATCCCTCACAGGGATTGAAACGTTTTAGAGTCGAAGCCGAATAGTAGACAGCGCAAACGTCGCAAAACCCCCGAATCCCTCACAGGGATTGAAACCTTTTAGAAAATAAACATAGAACTTAGCAAAATAGTCGCAAAACCCCCGAATCCCTCACAGGGATTGAAACCGATCGCAGTTCGGCTGAACTGAAAGATTTTGACGTCGCAAAACCCCCGAATCCCTCACAGGGATTGAAACTATTACGTTTCGTGGCTCTGGCGGTCGGCGGGGCTGCAACAACAGTCGCAAAACCCCCGAATCCCTCACAGGGATTGAAACTATTACGTTTCTGGCTCTGGCTATGGCACCAGCCCCTATGGTCGCAAAACCCCCGAATCCCTCACAGGGATTGAAACTGCAGAAGACGATTCGGTAGTGTTTACCTTCAAGGGTCGCAAAACCCCCGAATCCCTCACAGGGATTGAAACTAGTCCCAGCGCCGTGAGGCGCGAGGGGGCCGCGTCGCAAAACCCCCGAATCCCTCACAGGGATTGAAACCTTTTGCTTTTATTGACAGGAGTGATAGCAGGGCTGGGGAGTCGCAAAACCCCCGAATCCCTCACAGGGATTGAAACAGCTCTCCAATAGGTGTCAAGGATTTGGGTAAGCTGGTCGCAAAACCCCCGAATCCCTCACAGGGATTGAAACTGGAAACTGACTTAGAAATCAACAACACACGGGATGTCGCAAAACCCCCGAATCCCTCACAGGGATTGAAACACCGTCTGTGGCGTGGCCTACCCAAATCTAAATCGTCGCAAAACCCCCGAATCCCTCACAGGGATTGAAACCGTTGCGCGGCCAAAATGATCGTGGTGCGCTCAATGTCGCAAAACCCCCGAATCCCTCACAGGGATTGAAACATCGCCAGGGTTAGCTGCAAAAGTTCGGATGTCATGTCGCAAAACCCCCGAATCCCTCACAGGGATTGAAACTTTTCAACAAAATCATCCAGGTCGGCATAGGGCACCCGCGTCGCAAAACCCCCGAATCCCTCACAGGGATTGAAACTCCTAGGGCCAATATATCCATTTGGGCTAATGCGGGTCGCAAAACCCCCGAATCCCTCACAGGGATTGAAACGTCTTGGCTACCCCACCCTTGAAGGATGCGATCGCGAGTCGCAAAACCCCCGAATCCCTCACAGGGATTGAAACCACCGACGTTTACGACACTGCCATCACCGTGATTGGTCGCAAAACCCCCGAATCCCTCACAGGGATTGAAACTTTGATTTTAAGGTATTGGAGAATCAGGCATGAAACGTCGCAAAACCCCCGAATCCCTCACAGGGATTGAAACATCATTGGCCTCGCCAATGGGGCAATCAACGCCAATTGGTGTCGCAAAACCCCCGAATCCCTCACAGGGATTGAAACCAGGTGTTGAGCGACTTGTGCAATTTGAATGGCGTTCATGGTCGCAAAACCCCCGAATCCCTCACAGGGATTGAAACGCATTTAATGCTGGGGTTGTGACATTCACCCCATCGTCGCAAAACCCCCGAATCCCTCACAGGGATTGAAACAAGCCGGGAATGCCATTGCCGGGGAAGTCTTCGACGTCGCAAAACCCCCGAATCCCTCACAGGGATTGAAACGAGTCGGAGAAGCGACCTACAACCCACGTCGGCATCTGCAAGTCGCAAAACCCCCGAATCCCTCACAGGGATTGAAACCTCTGGCTTCGGGGTTTTGACGCTGATCAAGTATCCGGGTCGCAAAACCCCCGAATCCCTCACAGGGATTGAAACTATGGGGTGGTTGTATCCCCCATACCGAGGAGGCAGACAGTCGCAAAACCCCCGAATCCCTCACAGGGATTGAAACTCGTTGCCGCAAGATTGCCACGGCAAACCAACGGGTCGCAAAACCCCCGAATCCCTCACAGGGATTGAAACATTCTGAATCGCCACCCCCACATTGGCTTGCGTCGTCGCAAAACCCCCGAATCCCTCACAGGGATTGAAACGTATTCAGCCATCACCAACTCGTAAGCACCGGCATCGTCGCAAAACCCCCGAATCCCTCACAGGGATTGAAACACACCGCCGCCGCCCCCGGTGGCACTTGGGGGAATGTCGCAAAACCCCCGAATCCCTCACAGGGATTGAAACAGGACTGCGTTCGGGATCATCTACCCAGTCCTGATGTCGCAAAACCCCCGAATCCCTCACAGGGATTGAAACCAAGCTCCAGTATTGAGATCACTCGCAATGGGGTGTCGCAAAACCCCCGAATCCCTCACAGGGATTGAAACGGCCTACTGCTAAGTCTTCAGGTCAAACAAACCCCGTCGCAAAACCCCCGAATCCCTCACAGGGATTGAAACCCATGACTTTGTGATAAATGGCAAATTCGGGCTTTGTCGCAAAACCCCCGAATCCCTCACAGGGATTGAAACCGACCAGAGCTCTACGATTAGCGCGTTACTCTCCAGTCGCAAAACCCCCGAATCCCTCACAGGGATTGAAACATCACCTTTACCCCATCGGCGCGCACGGCTTGGCAGTCGCAAAACCCCCGAATCCCTCACAGGGATTGAAACACCTCATTCTGAATCCACGGCAACACCACCCCACTGTCGCAAAACCCCCGAATCCCTCACAGGGATTGAAACTTGTAAGTAGCGGTGGCCTGCTTGGTATTTGGGGTGTCGCAAAACCCCCGAATCCCTCACAGGGATTGAAACTGAAGCGGGACTCAAGGCCCGCGAAAAAATCATCAGTCGCAAAACCCCCGAATCCCTCACAGGGATTGAAACAGTACCGTTTTCCAGGCGCGGCGATTGAAAGACTTGTCGCAAAACCCCCGAATCCCTCACAGGGATTGAAACTGAATCAACTGCTTGCCCTGCATCATGTCCTGAAGTCGCAAAACCCCCGAATCCCTCACAGGGATTGAAACACAACAAGTCCGGGTGACGATTTGGATGAGGGTTCGTCGCAAAACCCCCGAATCCCTCACAGGGATTGAAACGAATTGGTCGCGATCGCTCGAAGTATAGCGCTGGAGTCGCAAAACCCCCGAATCCCTCACAGGGATTGAAACAAGTCACCCACGGCAAATTCTTGTTTGTCGGCAGGTCGCAAAACCCCCGAATCCCTCACAGGGATTGAAACACATTGAGCAACCCAACCCCCATCGATTTGGACGAGTCGCAAAACCCCCGAATCCCTCACAGGGATTGAAACCCTTCAAGCGAATGTAAACTCGCCGGATGTCACTGCGGTCGCAAAACCCCCGAATCCCTCACAGGGATTGAAACCTGTTGAATCTGCTTCGCCTTGAATTCCCCCACCGTCGCAAAACCCCCGAATCCCTCACAGGGATTGAAACCCGTCCCTGGCGATCGCGGGCCTCAAACGTACCAAACCCGTCGCAAAACCCCCGAATCCCTCACAGGGATTGAAACTGACCGGGCCTGCGTGACGGATGCCCCAGGACAACAGTCGCAAAACCCCCGAATCCCTCACAGGGATTGAAACAAAGTCTCCTGAATGCCTGGGTCACCGCCCTGAAGTCGCAAAACCCCCGAATCCCTCACAGGGATTGAAACGAGGCTTTGTAGTTGGGTGAGTTGCCAAACCTCCGGGTCGCAAAACCCCCGAATCCCTCACAGGGATTGAAACATTCGCCGCGAATACGACGAGCAAGGCCAAGCGCAGTCGCAAAACCCCCGAATCCCTCACAGGGATTGAAACTAAGGAAAAGCACAAAATCGATATTGACCTGATCGTCGCAAAACCCCCGAATCCCTCACAGGGATTGAAACTGACTTGATGGATGCCTGCGTGCACGCGTTGCGACGGTCGCAAAACCCCCGAATCCCTCACAGGGATTGAAACTGCCCACCATTGGGCATCTGCCAAAGACCCATCATGTCGCAAAACCCCCGAATCCCTCACAGGGATTGAAACAATTTAATCCCTACCAGGGATTGCCGCACCACAGGTCGCAAAACCCCCGAATCCCTCACAGGGATTGAAACTACCGCATCTGGATACTTGGCAAAAGCTTCATCCTGTCGCAAAACCCCCGAATCCCTCACAGGGATTGAAACAATATGAGGAATAATCTCGCCTGTTTTTGTCTTGTAGTCGCAAAACCCCCGAATCCCTCACAGGGATTGAAACGTCTAACCTGGCAATTTCTGGCGTGACGCTTGTGTCGCAAAACCCCCGAATCCCTCACAGGGATTGAAACATTTCAACCCAAAACTCTTATGACGGCGCGTTTGGGTCGCAAAACCCCCGAATCCCTCACAGGGATTGAAACTGGTATCGGTGCCAGCAACGGCTTTGACATTGGCAACCGTCGCAAAACCCCCGAATCCCTCACAGGGATTGAAACCTACGACTTCTAGCGGCGGCAACTGGTAAGCGGTGTCGCAAAACCCCCGAATCCCTCACAGGGATTGAAACTTCCCAGACCGACTTTTCGTTATAGTGTGCGGCCCAACCAGGGTCGCAAAACCCCCGAATCCCTCACAGGGATTGAAACTTTACAGAACTGGGTTGGGGAGGCATGATTCAAGGGTCGCAAAACCCCCGAATCCCTCACAGGGATTGAAACGCGTCTTGGTTGACACAGGCAACCTTGAAGCGCCGGTCGCAAAACCCCCGAATCCCTCACAGGGATTGAAACTAAATCAATCAGCTGCGAGAAGAAGCCCACTGGCTTGTCGCAAAACCCCCGAATCCCTCACAGGGATTGAAACTCACTTGCCATCACTCGTGATCTTTCGAGTTCAGGTCGCAAAACCCCCGAATCCCTCACAGGGATTGAAACTGACAGGGCGAACCTGACGCCGCGACAGCCCAACTCGGAAGTCGCAAAACCCCCGAATCCCTCACAGGGATTGAAACTTATCCATAGAGCCAATGCCCGTATTTTGCTGCGGTCGCAAAACCCCCGAATCCCTCACAGGGATTGAAACACCGTGTTACTGCCCTGGTTCCTCGGTTGGGGCAGTTGTGCCAGGTCGCAAAACCCCCGAATCCCTCACAGGGATTGAAACCCGTTCATGGTGACTTTATAGTTCCCGGTGGGAAACGTCGCAAAACCCCCGAATCCCTCACAGGGATTGAAACCGGTGCAGGCCAACCAGGCGGCGTGCAACCGCCACGTCGCAAAACCCCCGAATCCCTCACAGGGATTGAAACAGTTGCTCCTCCAAAGTATCAGAAACCAACTCAATGTCGCAAAACCCCCGAATCCCTCACAGGGATTGAAACAGTGAATAGAGATCGATCGTCGTGTAAAAAGTGGTAGAGGTCGCAAAACCCCCGAATCCCTCACAGGGATTGAAACAAACGTAGAGTTATCAACGGTTCCAAGCTGTTGAGTCGCAAAACCCCCGAATCCCTCACAGGGATTGAAACGTAATACCGCCGTAGCTAGGTGCTGCCATAATTAAGTCGCAAAACCCCCGAATCCCTCACAGGGATTGAAACAAAACCTCAATTCATCGAATTAGACTTAGCCCTAACGTCGCAAAACCCCCGAATCCCTCACAGGGATTGAAACTTGGGGATACCGTCACAAGTATCAGTTAATAGCCTGTCGCAAAACCCCCGAATCCCTCACAGGGATTGAAACGTTGATAACAACGATGTTAGCCCTACTATTGAAGCGTCGCAAAACCCCCGAATCCCTCACAGGGATTGAAACAATTGAAGAGGAACGCGAAAAACCTGTAGAAGAACGAGATGTCGCAAAACCCCCGAATCCCTCACAGGGATTGAAACAGTGTGAGGGTGTTCAAGTTGAAGGCTAAGTAGCTCACAGGTCGCAAAACCCCCGAATCCCTCACAGGGATTGAAACTAAACAGCAATGGTGAGCATTTTGCGTTTAACAGGTCGCAAAACCCCCGAATCCCTCACAGGGATTGAAACAACGCAGGGGCGATCGCTTGCCCGATTTTGATACTGTCGCAAAACCCCCGAATCCCTCACAGGGATTGAAACTGACAGTTGATATTCCAAGTTGGCGGCGGCGCTGGGTCGCAAAACCCCCGAATCCCTCACAGGGATTGAAACCAGTTCTGGCACACTCTTCAGGCCATTCCAGCGAAGTCGCAAAACCCCCGAATCCCTCACAGGGATTGAAACGCGACCAATTTGCAGTTTCGCGGCATTGTAGAGGGTCGCAAAACCCCCGAATCCCTCACAGGGATTGAAACTACTGCAAAAAATGATTATGGAGATCTTAGCAAAAGGTCGCAAAACCCCCGAATCCCTCACAGGGATTGAAACGCAATCTACCATTTTTAACTACTGCTGATTGCAATGTCGCAAAACCCCCGAATCCCTCACAGGGATTGAAACGGTTCGCGGTGGGTTGCTCCGGTTGCGAACCAGTGTCGCAAAACCCCCGAATCCCTCACAGGGATTGAAACATGGATGCTGTGCCCTTCCTGGCGCAGGCCATCCAGTCGCAAAACCCCCGAATCCCTCACAGGGATTGAAACAACCATGCGCGCCACTCCCCCACCCTCCCGCCCAAAGTCGCAAAACCCCCGAATCCCTCACAGGGATTGAAACAGCAATGGGGCAGTGCTGCCGACCAGGCGAGAGAGGCCGCGTCGCAAAACCCCCGAATCCCTCACAGGGATTGAAACTTGTCGGCGTGAATCACCCAGCTATCATCTACTGGGTCGCAAAACCCCCGAATCCCTCACAGGGATTGAAACAGAACTGCTAGCCCGCATCGAACGCCTCGAACAACAGCAAGTCGCAAAACCCCCGAATCCCTCACAGGGATTGAAACGGACTGGACGGCGGGGGGTGGAGCCGAGGTGAGCGTCGCAAAACCCCCGAATCCCTCACAGGGATTGAAACGGCAGTGGGGAGGAACACGGCCCCCACCCGGTAGGAGTCGCAAAACCCCCGAATCCCTCACAGGGATTGAAACTATAGTGAGGCGGACTACAACCGGGCAATGGAGCGTCGCAAAACCCCCGAATCCCTCACAGGGATTGAAACGGCAGTGGGGAGGAACACGGCCCCCACCCGGTAGGAGTCGCAAAACCCCCGAATCCCTCACAGGGATTGAAACTATAGTGAGGCGGACTACAACCGGGCAATGGAGCGTCGCAAAACCCCCGAATCCCTCACAGGGATTGAAACCTGGCAAGACCACACTGGCAGAGGCAGTACAGGGGGTCGCAAAACCCCCGAATCCCTCACAGGGATTGAAACGCAAGGATAACACCCTTGCCGAACCCCGTGCAGCCGTCGCAAAACCCCCGAATCCCTCACAGGGATTGAAACAGTGGCGGTGGTGTCGGCTTCGGACTGCTGTTTCTGGTCGCAAAACCCCCGAATCCCTCACAGGGATTGAAACCGATCAACTGAATCACCGCCCACACAAATGCACCAGTCGCAAAACCCCCGAATCCCTCACAGGGATTGAAACAAGTTGGTGAGGGTGTTGGCCCCCTGCAACTGGACAAGTCGCAAAACCCCCGAATCCCTCACAGGGATTGAAACTCTTGGTGGCCATTGCCGCTACGACCTGGCTGCAATGTCGCAAAACCCCCGAATCCCTCACAGGGATTGAAACTAAATGGCTCAACTTTCTTCGCGTGAAACAGAATGGTCGCAAAACCCCCGAATCCCTCACAGGGATTGAAACCTATTACGCTGAAGATCACCGCATTGCGCAAGAAAGTCGCAAAACCCCCGAATCCCTCACAGGGATTGAAACAACGTTATTCGGATTATCGACATAAAAACCGTATAGTCGCAAAACCCCCGAATCCCTCACAGGGATTGAAACATCAATCAAACCGAACTCGACTTGATAGTCCTCTAGTCGCAAAACCCCCGAATCCCTCACAGGGATTGAAACGAATATCCTCATCAACACTGTTGTAATAAGTTGCGTCGCAAAACCCCCGAATCCCTCACAGGGATTGAAACCCCAGTCTGGATTTCGGCAAACAGGGAATTGGGAGTCGCAAAACCCCCGAATCCCTCACAGGGATTGAAACCATTGGTGATTGTTTGAGGCCACCAGATTCCTACCCGCGCGGTCGCAAAACCCCCGAATCCCTCACAGGGATTGAAACAATCTTGACCCGAATCCCGATCGCGATTCGGGTGGTCGCAAAACCCCCGAATCCCTCACAGGGATTGAAACAAATCATCGGCGCAGAAACCGATGAAGCATTAAAGTCGCAAAACCCCCGAATCCCTCACAGGGATTGAAACATGCCTTCAATCGTTGGCATGGACGGAATGCCGATGTCGCAAAACCCCCGAATCCCTCACAGGGATTGAAACCCGGCGTTAACGCACCATTGATTACCGCCTCCCCCGGTCGCAAAACCCCCGAATCCCTCACAGGGATTGGAACCCTACCTGGGATTAGTGGATTACGAGTCGGACGACGTCGCAAAACCCCCGAATCCCTCACAGGGATTGAAACGTCTTAGAAAGCCTCAAACGAGGAAAAGGAGGGAGGTCGCAAAACCCCCGAATCCCTCACAGGGATTGAAACTGAATGTGCGCGGGTGGTGGAAACTCTCCCCGAAGGTCGCAAAACCCCCGAATCCCTCACAGGGATTGAAACGCCGCCAACCCAGAGATCGCCGCCGCGATCGCCCTTGTCGCAAAACCCCCGAATCCCTCACAGGGATTGAAACCTAAGGATGGAATTGTCTCCGGACGCGGCAAGGGCATTTTTGGAGGTCGCAAAACCCCCGAATCCCTCACAGGGATTGAAACAGGAAGTTTTTCTCGGGTTTGACTGCTCCAAAGCCGAAGTCGCAAAACCCCCGAATCCCTCACAGGGATTGAAACACCTCAGAACCGGATCGGTGCGACCAAGACTACCGGTCGCAAAACCCCCGAATCCCTCACAGGGATTGAAACAGGTTCCCCAGCACTTGCCCAAAAAACCAGCAACTGTCGCAAAACCCCCGAATCCCTCACAGGGATTGAAACCACCAGGACTGGCCCCAAGTCAGCATTGCCAGCTCGTCGCAAAACCCCGGAATCCCTCACAGGGATTGAAACCATGCAGGCCACAGGGCGGGAACATCCAGTAGTGGTCGCAAAACCCCCGAATCCCTCACAGGGATTGAAACTAATCAGGGGCTCCCAGAGTTCAGGTTGGTCAGGAGTCGCAAAACCCCCGAATCCCTCACAGGGATTGAAACTACGGATTGAGCAAAGCCAACAGCAGCCAATGTTAGTCGCAAAACCCCCGAATCCCTCACAGGGATTGAAACGTCATGCTTGCCCGCGAAAACAGCTACAGCCCCGTGTCGCAAAACCCCCGAATCCCTCACAGGGATTGAAACTCCTCCCGGCGTTGTTCGGCTTTGTCCAAGGCATTGGAGGTCGCAAAACCCCCGAATCCCTCACAGGGATTGAAACCGAAAATTCGAGTTCATCAATCCAGCGATCAGGCAGTCGCAAAACCCCCGAATCCCTCACAGGGATTGAAACATTTCTTCAGGGCTGACTGGCTCCAAGAGCAGAGGTCGCAAAACCCCCGAATCCCTCACAGGGATTGAAACGAATCAGTGCTCAACACCTACCGGATGATCCACAACGTCGCAAAACCCCCGAATCCCTCACAGGGATTGAAACAACTCAAACCAGTGATTTACATCTGGCGGCAAATCGTCGCAAAACCCCCGAATCCCTCACAGGGATTGAAACCGCCACATACCATCGGCCATAAGATTTCCAGTCCTCTAAGTCGCAAGCCCCCGGAATCCCTCACAGGGATTGAAACCTCACCGAAGGAGCCAAGAAAGCTGGGGCATTACTGTCGCAACACCCCGGAATCCCTCACAGGGATTGAAACTATATAGAGCCCATTTGACATCTTTTATAATGGTGAATGCAGACGCCTACACCCCCCTACTTTAGTCGCGATGGCATATTCCCGCAGTCTCACCGATGCAGAATGGGAAATTCTTGAACCCCTGTTGCCTCAGATACTACCGCAGAAGAAACGGACGCGCCCCTGTGATGGGACGAAGCGGCAAATCTTGGATGGAGTCTTTTATCAACTCAAGAATGGTTGCAGTTGGGAAGACTTACCCAAAGACTTGCCGCCCTATTCGACGGTCTATTGGCACTACAAACAGTGGCGAGCCGCAGGCGCAATTGAGACGCTGATGCAGACGTTACATGAACAAGTGCGAGCGTAGGTTAAAAAAAGCCCAAGTGGACGACATTAATCATCATTGACTCTCAAGCAGTGAAGAATACTTGCAATGCGAGTGTGGAGTCAAAGGGATTCTGTTTTTATAAAGCAACGAATGGCATTAAAAGACATTTAGCGGTCGATACGCTTGGGTTTCCCTTTTTCATCCCCTGCACTCCTGCTAATGTCTCTGATGATGCAGGATTGATTGAGATGTTGACTTTGAATATTGACTATTTCAAGTCGAAACCAGTGAATATCCCGAAGATTACAATCTTGCTCGACCACGGTTATCACATCGACCATTGGATTGCGGAGTTAGAGAAGATTTATCCGCAAATCATGACGAAAATCTGGTTTCAATTGTCCACTAAATCCTCCAAATAAGAGAAGGCAGCCCAAGGAACAACTGGATTTGTCCCAGCGATCGCTCGTTGGGTGATTGAACGATCCAATGCGTGGATGGAGCGCTGTAAAAGTTTAGTTAAGAACTTTGAGCGAACGCGATCTCATGCCACGACTAAGATCAACCTCTGCTTTGTCCGGCTAATGCTCAAGCGGCTTGCAGCCCCCTCCTAAGATCTCAAATGGGTTCTATACACCTGTCTCAGACTCAACTGCTGCCGGATGCGCCACTGGTTGTATCGCCGACAAAACGTGCCGTAGCTCATTTGCCACTGCCCTTTATCTAATCCTTTCTGCCAGAGCAACGCTAACGTCACCCCTTTGCGTTGCAATTCCAACTCAACCGTTGCAAAGTCTAATCACCTCGGTTCTCTGGCTTGTCTTGCGTTTGCCTTTGCCTAAAACCTTCTTGACTGCGTCATCACTCAGTTGACTCAATTGCTCGTAACTCAAGTTCTTTGCTGTTGCCCGTCGAATGTAGTCTTGAAGCGTTGAACGGGCCACTGCACAACTTTGAGCAATCGCACATTGGCTATGTCCCAATGCATGCAGCCGCAAGATTTCTCGAAATTTGGCCATTTGCAGTGATTCTCCTTGTCCTTGTGCTTTGCCCATCGCCTATACCCTCTGGTTGAAAGAACCAGTGCAGTATAGTCAGGGGTGCCGAAGTTGGATGAGAATTACCTGCCGAAGTTAGATGCGATTGGGGTGCCGAACTTTGTGTGAATCGGGTGCCGAAGTTAGGTGAGAATCACCTGCCGAAGTTTGTAAAAATTTGCAGTATCCTTGTCTGGTCTTTGCGTATCCTGCTGGATACGCCCTTTTTTTCGCCTCTGACCATACACCACATCTGAGCATAGCTCTCCCCGGATGCGCCCCACTGAACATTTGAGAATAAGCTCTCAATCAAGTTTGTTGACTCATAATCAGAGTTGGCCAAATCAGTTCAAATGTACTATATTAACCTCAGGATTTTATTTCCTGTAGTGCGGTGTATCCCATAAACAGATTGGGAACTGATGCGCTGTGCCTTTCAATTCATCTGCGGGCATACTGAGTTTGGCGACATGGGTTGGGTGTTATGGGGCTGATGGTATGACAGATTCATCGTTTATGCTTAGCGCTACCGCTCCTTCTGGCAAGCGGGATATCAAAAAAGTGCCGTTTGTTGAACTGTTTGGCGATCGCTTGCAGGGGGTTGTTTCCAGCGGTTCTGATATTGAACGAGTGTACGTCTCGTTTTTTGCGGCAGAGTCGCTCGATTTCTATTGCAGCACCAACAATAATCGTTCCTGTGGAGGGCTGGGAGGTTATCCCTGTAAACATCTCCAATCTTTGCTAGATGAGGCGATCGCCCAATACGGTATTGATGCGGTTGTGCAATTTTTGAAAGTGCCTGGAGATATCACTCAAATACAACGTACAGCAGACATCATCACCCGCAAAGGAATCGTTAAAAAAGAGCCTGCTGGGGAAGTTTTCAGCCGTTTCTTGAACTATCTGCGCTATTTAGAATTGACGGCTTCTCATCGCCCCATTCCTGAGATGAGTTGGTTTGTTTAGGAAGTGAAGCCATGATGCCTGACTCTCTTGCAACACTCCCTGCTTCTACCCAAACTGTTCTGGATCTGGTGGATGATCTGGATCAATGCTTCCGAGTGGGATTTGCCAATTTAGAGCCATCTCACCACAGAACGCTTAGCACTCTCCAACGGATTGTTAACGGTACACCATTACAATCAGCCTGTGAGAAAGCGATCGCTGCGCTCGGAGAGTATGAGTTTTCGGAGTCTCATTTTGCAGTGATTGCCAGCTTGCGGGCTGCTTTGCAAGGTGCGGTCTTTGACCAACTGCAATATCAGGTTCAGAGTGAATTGGGGCGATTAACGCAAAGCGCAACGGTGAAGCAGCTATCCCCTGTTGCAGAGATGACTCAAACCAATATTCCAGCCCATCTCCAACCCCTGCTTGAAAGCATCCGTCAATGGTTGATGGAGGTGGCATTAGTTGGGTTTACGCGACTGGAAACTTCAACGCTAACGCCATTCACGGCAACTTTGGAGAAACTACAAGCAGAACCCTTACTGATTCGACAGTCTGCCCTATTAACGGGACTCTTTAACGAACTGGTATCGAAGCGATCGACGACTGATTCAAATAACTTACCGCTTTGTCGTTGGGTCGATTTATGGACTCGTGCCATGATCGGGGCAAAGTCTCTGTTGCCACTAGAAACAGCTAAACCCGTCTCCGGGACGCTGGAGTTACTGGGAATCGATGTACGCCAGCACGCCAACTTAGTCAGTCTGGTTGCCTATGGCGTGTTGACGGTAGATGGTCAACCTCAATTCACTCGTTTGACTCTTTCTGCTTATAAAGTGGATGCCATTCAGGGGGATGAAATCTGGCTGCTGTTTCCCCAGGCAACGACCTTGCTAAATGCCTTTGCTCAAACTAAAACGCTCCGCCTCAACGAGGTGCTGATGCTATCTACTGGAGATTTAATGCTGCCAGACGCAGACCTGCTTTTAAGCGGTAAAGGGGCCATAGGACTCAAATACGACTTGATGAAACGGGCAGCAGAATTCTTTGCGGTCAGTGCGTCTGGTGTGGCTCAATGCTGGATGCATCCGTGCGATCGCCACCCGGTACAACTAGCAGAACCGATTTTTCTCAAAGGTTACACCGTTCACTCAACCGATGCACTCACCCTGCACTGGGCAGATTCCTCTGCCATCCCCATTGCGACAGAACGCTCAGGCAGCCTATCAGCGGTAACTGTGGAGGCGATCGCCCATTCCAGTCAGCTATTTGGGCTACTGCGGTTTGATGCAGGGCGATGGGCAGTGCAACCCCTGGCAGTCACCGTGGGGAAGAAGGCGATCGCAACGGGACAAACCGCCGCTAAAGTGCTCAAAAGTCCCCCTAAGACGAGTACAGTGGGGGTTTTGCGGGAGCGGGCGAGTCGGTTGTTGAGGCCGAGGTAAGGGGATGGGCAAAAGGGGAAAGGGGGAAGAGAAAATGCTTGAAGATGGGATTGGGCAGCGTCGTCAGGTGCTTTATTGGCGATTGTTGGGTGCCATGTTTGGTTTGACTGAACAGGGGGCAAATTTTGAGCACATGTCTGGGGAAATTGTGGATGAATTGGGGCTACCTGCACTGATTCTCGACCCCAGTATCAGTATCGAAAATTTGCTGCATCGCTATCCAGAACTGCAAGCAGACTTCACAACTGCTCTTCTGCCACCGCACAAGGTAGACAACCAAGAGGCAGATACCAGGGAAGCGGACAATCTGGACTCACCCTCTCCTAACGATACAACAACGCTCCGCCGTGCCCTGGTCTTTTCCAAACTGTTGCTCAATGCGTTTGGTCCTAATACTCAGTGCAATGTGGTGACAGCCCAGCAGTATGCCCAGTGGCTCAAGGATGTGGGGTATCTGGAGAAGGCATTAGGCTGTGCGCCAGGAAGCTTGCGTGGGCAGGGTCCTCAAATTAGCTCAGACAGCGGCAGAGGAGCAGGGGGTAAAGGAATAGAGGGTCACTCACGCGGCAATGGCAGCGATGGAGCAGGGTTGGGGCGTGGCGAAGGCTTTACCGTTACTGAAGAACAGCTACGCGCCACACTAAAGACTCTGGAGGGTGAGTTAGTCCGCCGGATGGCATTGCGGGAGGTGTTAAAGGATGACCGCCTGGCAGGGCAGTTAATGCCTTCAATGGCATTAGTTGAACAACTGCTGCGCGACAAATCAAATCTTTCGGGAAATGCACTCAAGAATGCCAAGCGATTAATTCAAGAATATGTCGATGAACTGGCAGAGGTGTTGCGCTTGCAAGTGGCTCAAACCATTGTTGGGAAGGTTGATTACAGCGTTCCGCCCAAGCGCGTGTTTCGCAATCTGGATTTGAAACGCACCCTCTGGAGCAACCTGATCCACTGGAATCCCGAAGACCAACGGCTTTACGTCAATCGCCTCTACTACCGCCACACAGCAAAGAAAAAAACACCAACCCGCTTAATTGTGGTTGTGGATCAATCCGGTTCGATGGTTGATGCAATGGTGCAATGCACAATCCTGGCATCGATTTTTGCCGGGTTACCGAATGTGGATGTGCATCTGTTGGCATTTGATACGGCAGTCATTGATCTCACTGCCTGGGTGCATGACCCGTTTGAAGTGCTGCTTCGCACGAACCTAGGCGGCGGCACTTACATTGATGGTGCATTACAGATTGCAATAGAGAAGGTTCAGGAGCCTCGACACACCGCACTGGTGCTGATTTCCGATTTCTACGAAGGCGGAAGTGATCAGGTGTTGTTCGATCGCATTAAGTCCTTAAAAGAATCGGGCGTGCATTTTATTCCGGTGGGAGCCGTCACCAGTTCTGGCTATTTCAGCGTCAATCAATGGTTCCGCGATCGCCTCAAAGAATTGGGTACACCGATCCTCACAGGCAGTCCTAAAAAGCTAATTCAGGAGTTGAAGAAAGCGATCGTTACTTAGATTGTTCACTTCACACGTTTCAAATACCGAGCCAACAAACATACTTGACTGAGGATCAGGAGAATGCCCAGACAAACTGCTAAAACAATGTCAAAAGCGATCGGCACGACGGAAACGACAACCGCAACCGATGCCGTCATGTTGCGTCAACCCGCCGAGATCAAGTATCGGGAAGAACTGGACTATCTCATATCCATCGACCAGGGCAGTAAGCCTTTCTCCTGGCGACTGTCGCCGCAGATGGTACGAACCTTTGTGCTGGGCAGCACGCCCTCCCAGAAACTCGATCGCCCGATTCAGCAAAAATGGTATGGGGACGCTGCGATCGCTGAACGTGCCATTGTGACTTTAGCGTCCGATCGCGGACTGCTGCTGATTGGCGATCCAGGGACGGGCAAAAGTTGGTTGGCAGAACTACTGGCGGCTGCCATTTGCGGCAACTCGACCTACGTAGTTCAGGGTACCGCAGGCACGACCGAAGACCAGATTAAATACTCCTGGAACGTGGCAATGGTCATCGCTGCCGGACAGTCACAGGATTCTCTGATTCCTTCGCCACTGATGACAGCAATGCAATCCGGCGCAATGGGCAGGTTTGAGGAATTAACTCGCTGTACATCCGACGTGCAGGATGCGCTGATCTCTATTCTGAGTGAAAAGTATGTTGCCATCCCCGAATTGAAGGGTGACAACGTGGTGTTTGCCAAGCCCGGATTTAATGTCATCGCCACCGCCAACAGCCGCGATCGCGGTGTGAACGAACTTTCCTCTGCACTGAAACGCCGCTTTAATTTTGTCCACATGCCGGTCGTCACGAACAAAAAACAGGAGAAAGAAATCATTTTGTTCCGCACTCGCGAACTGATGGGACGACACGGCTTTGAAGTCGATGTGCCACCCACTCTGCTCGATGTGCTGCTGCAAACCTTTGCCGATTTACGAGAAGCCAGCACCGCTGCCAGTTCAGACGACCAGCGCTTGGAATCTGCCCTCTCCACTGCCGAGCAAATTGGCGTATTGGAAGATGCCATCTTGCACAGCCGCTTTTTTGGCGCAACCACACTGGAACCAGATACGCTAGCGCGATCGCTCGTGGGAACTTTAGTGCGTCGATTGCCAGAAGATGTTGCTGTCCTCAATCAGTTCTGGCACGCCATTGTTGAGCAGCGCAGCAAAGACCAGCAGGGCGAGTGGAAAGCTTTTTTGCAAGGCGGGAAAGAGGCGATGAGTAGTTTGCGGAAATAGGAGGGTAAAAATGAAAAACCTCCCCACCTCTCTCCAAAACCAACTCTTAGAAGCTGCCGATCGCTTCGCAACCGATGCTCAACCCTTGGGAGAACTGTTGACGGCGATCGCGCAAGATGTCGAACGGGTGATGAGCGAACCATTGGAGATTTTTCCGGTTTGTCATCATTCTCCGGCTTCTGCCCTACATCTGATGCAACGGTTGCAACGCAAAGCACCGAAAGTCATCTACATCGAACTGTGTGAGGATTTGCTGCCGACAGTCGCTGATCTACGCGATTGTAAATTACCTGTAGCCCTGCAAGCTTTTGCTTCTGAGTCTGAAACCTATCCGCCTGAACAGATGCCCCTGAGCGTTGTCGCTCCACTAACAGAAGCGTCAGCCGAGTATCAGGCGATCGCCTACACCCTACAACAGCCCGACACGCACCTGGTGTTTGTTGACCGTGCAGTAGACTTTGTGTTTCAGTGGCAACCGCAAGAAAATGAGGCTGTTCCGTCTTCCGAAGATGCTCAAGGTGACGACCGATCAGAAACTGAACTGCATGGGTCAGCGGTTGGATTGGAAATAGGAGATTTAACGCCAACCTTTGATCAGTTTCTAGAATTTCTGCTCCGCAACTCTAATACCCGTCATTTTGCGGAATGGTGGGATCAGTACGTTGAGCAAGTGTTGATTGGGGCGGACTACGACACTTACCGTCAGGTGATGAGTCTGGTGGGTAGCTTGCTGCGGCGGTTAGGACGACGCGATTGCGAACCCATTGACCAGCAACGAGAACGGTACATGTGGACGCGCATGAAGCAACATCTGAGTGCCCACCAAATTGCACCAGAATCTGCCCTTTATATCTGCGGTGCGGCCCATATTGCCAGCTCTGTCCCCGAATTTGGCACTCAAACTGCCCTCACCTGGGAAATTCCCGATCGCACTTCTACCAAATGGCTATACGGCTTAATTCCCTCTAGTTTTGCCGCGATCGAACATCAATTTGCCCTTCCTCCGGGCACTGTTTCTCTGGCAGAATCGACCTGGAAGAAAAGCCTTAAAACCATAGCCTCCAAAACTCTCACCCCAAAGACTTCCACTCCCACGCTTTCTACCTTCCTCACCCGTCCGCCTCACTACGTTGCCGCTGATACCGATCAACTGCTGCAATGGTGTGCCGAAATCGTAGCGCTTGCCCGCAAAAATGGCTATTTAGCCACCACTGCCGATTCGATCGCCATTTACGAAACCTCGATTCTGCTAGCGAACCTGTGTCATCGTCCGCACCCTACTCCCTATGACTTTCAAGATGCGGCGATCACCTGCCTGGAAAAAGATCGCACACCCAAAAAGCGCAACATTCAGCAGATTTGCAAGATCTTACTGGGTGGCGATCGCATTGGTGTGGTGGGCTATGCCTCTCTGCCACCGCTTGCGCAGGATGTCTACGATCGCCTCGCTCCCCTCAAGGTTAATTTGCTGGCACAAACGAATCAGCGTGCCTTGATGGACCTCAAGCAACAACCCACCCTGCTACCTTGCTCAGACGTGCTGTGGCGGCTCAACTACCTGGTGGGCGATCGCTTAGTGCAACCCATCATGGGAGAACGCAGCTTAGGACATATTCCAATTCAAGAGTCCTGGGAGATTCGGATTGGCAAACATCAGCGCGAGTTGATTCTGTTGGGCTATGAAGGCGTGACGCTAGAGCAAGTGTTGGAGCGACGGTTGCGGCGGGCTGCCTTCGATCCTCAGTCTCACGCCAATACAGCTTTAGCCGCAGCGGAAGAGAGTGTTTTGTTACTGAATCATCCGCGACTAACAGAGGAGTTGGGTGAACACGCGATCGCCCTTCTATCTCAGGAAACGGGTGCTGAAGAGGCTCCACAAATTTTTGAACGGGTGCGTCGGTTAGTCCACTACTACCGCACGACACCTACAGGGTTGCCTGCTTGGATTGAACGATTTGTGACAACAGGCTATTCTCACTACGCGACACTGCTCCCCAAAGCCTTTAGCGATCGCGGCACAACTCCCGAACAAATTGCGGGAATGCTAAGCTTCATTTTCACGCTAGAGAGTTTAGCGCTCTCGCTGGGATGTCAGCGCAGTCAGCTTTTGATTGGCATTGGTCAGGCGGCTCAAGAGGATAGCGACCCGGCGAAGTTGGGGTTATTGTGGACAACGGAGTGGTTGCTCAATTTACGCACATTAGAACAAATGCGTGAATTTTTTGACCACGTTTTGGATAATCCTTTATTGATTCAGACGTTTCCTGATTATTTGAATGGCTTTATTTTGGCACTTAACTTTGCCCCTCGCATCAGTCGCTTTGTCGTAGAACTGTTGAGCAAGTTGTTTGCCTCAGTGCCCGACTCGGTGCTGCTGCCCTGGCTACCCAGTTTGGTCCTGCGCCTGCGATCGCATACTCCCCTATTGCAAATCCTTATCAAAGAAGCTGGCACCAGTTTTCCTGCTAATCTGTCTGGCTTCCAGCATTGGGTTCCGTTCTGGCACGCTCAACCTACAGCCACTTCCACTTCCGATGCAACGCCTTCTGCCAGTGAACAAGAAATTCACCAACTGCTGCTGCAATATCCAGAATCAATGCAGGCGATCGCAGAGCTAATGGGATTTGCTTAAACTCAAATCTTGGAGGCGTCCGCTAGATTGCTTTTGAGGGTATTTAAGTACAGGCTGTTAGTGTACCAAGTTCGACACTGGCTGCACTCTCTACAGCTAAATTTAAAGGGCCTGATATGACGGCTCAAGTCGATGAGAACCTCATTTGTAGGGCGAAGAAATAAGTGTCACAACCGAAGGAATAAATGTCACAATTGCTCTTCGCCTCAAAGCCTTTCCCTGTAACCTTTTTAGGTTTTTTCGCTGTCGATCTTTAAAGAAAACTCAACCGAAGAAATAAATGTCATTTCGTAGGGCTACCGAAGAAATAAATGTCATTTCGTAAGTCGTTGCTTGAAACCCTTGTTCTGAAATGATTTCACCGTTCTGTGACGATCGCCGAAGAATTTCATGTCACTTTGTTAGCTTAAAAGCTGAAACCTTTACGTACTAACAGTTTCAAGCCTTACTAGATTCACCGAAGGATTATGTGTCATTTCGTGGGCTACCGAAGAAATAAGTGTCACTTCGTTGGCTCAGACGTTGGAACCTATATATATGAACAGTTTCAAGCTCTACTAAATTTACCGAAGGATTACGTGTCATTTCATTGGAGCAGTTTCGCCTTCAGCTTTGCGGGAGCTTCGCTGTTGCCGAAGGCGATCGCCTGCCAACTACAGGGAAACTTTGCTCAGAGATTATGAAGTAGATTGCTGTGTTCCTAGACTCGACCCTTAAGGATTAGTGTAGCTGCACAATGGCTATCCTCCTCAAGAGGCTCCCGGTAGAATATAAGGAGATAAACCTGTTGTCCTCGTATGGCTGCAACTGTCACACTGCAACTTCCAGATCCTATCTATCAGCGATTGGTCAATACGGCGATCGCGACGGGGCGATCGCTTGAAGAGGTCATGCTCCATGCGCTGAAAGTCGGTAGTCCTCCAGATTGGGAGAATGCACCCGATGAGTTTCAGGCAGATTTAGCCGCGCTTGACCGTTTGGAAGATGAGGCTCTATGGAAGGTTGCCACAGGTCA
>ERZ1066134.43-NODE-43-length-142426-cov-62.408559_pt1 | contig 142426 bp, 157 predicted proteins | sample MGYA00382781_ERZ1066134 | MGnify/ENA primary metagenome ERZ1066134 (study PRJEB33369, sample SAMEA5778364) | biofilm metagenome | biome: Industrial cooling water; feature: Water cooling tower basin; material: Biofilm | place: United Arab Emirates | collected... | reverse complement strand
TGGAGCATCAGGACACGTCGATCGAGGAGCACGTGCTCATCTGCCGCGACTGCGGCTACGACTCGGGCAACGTCGGTGCCACGCCGCTGCCCGCGCGCCATGAGAGCCTCGACGAAGCGTCGCTCCAGACCGGCAACGACGACGTGCCCGAGATCGGCTTCGAGCGCGACAACTACTACCTCAAGTCGAAGAATGGCGCGAAGCACTCGCCCGCCGCGCGAGGCACGCGCAAGCAGCGCCGCGAGGCGTTCCGCGAGAAGCTCCGCAACGAGTTCAACGTCGCCAACGCGAGCGCGCTCATCTCGAAGCTCGACGCGATGAACGAGGGCCTCGACGAGTACACCGGCGACTGGCCGTCGATGCTACCGATCCCGTCCGACAGCCTGACGCCCGGCGTGGACACGGTGATCCAGTGGCCGGTCCAGACCCGCGCGCTCAAGCCCGGCGAGGCGCACGAGCCGAACGTCGAGCAGGACGCGGGGTGGATGCTCCGCAATCACGAGCGCATCCGCAGCTTCACCGTCGAGCGCGCTCGCGGCGACAACCCGAACCTCGATTGCGTGGTGATCGCCTACACGAGCACCGGCGCGACCGTCGCGGTGGGCTTCGAGTCGAAGGCGCTCGCGCGTGCGTTCTTGGAGCGCCCGGCGTTCGACGGCAAGTCCGTCACGTGGTTCAACTCGCAGCAAACGATCGGCGAGGGCGAGTGGGGCTACCAGAACACGCTCCAGCGCATCGACGAGATGGCGAAGCTCTCGGCGCGCGGCCGTCACGAGTACCTGCGCATGTCGATCGAGGTGGAGACGCCCGACGACGAGCTGACCTCGTGGTCGCGCACGACCGAGGCGTACATGTCCGACGGGCGGATCCTCAAGAAGCGCGACGTGCGCTTCCAGCCGGACAGCTACCGTCCCGAGGGGCGTCGGCACAGCTACGGATGGAAGGACAGCGGGCGCATGAAGCCCACGCTGATGCAGAACCCGGCCGCGTTGCGCGCGGGCCTGGAGAAGCTCCGCGACGGCCGCAAGGCGAAGGGCTGGAGCATCGAGGCGGACAACACGTCCGAGCTGCCGCAGAGCCCGCTCACGGGCGGCGGCATGGGCGAGGGCCTCGACGAGACGAAGGTCCGCCTGTCCGGCGGCGAGTACACGCTCGTGCGCAAGAACTCCGACGGCACGATCACCGTGCGCAACGACAACGGCGACGAGTTCGACTCCGAGCCGGGCGAGACCTACACCGAGCTGGCCGCCGCTCCCGCGCGTGACCCCGGCCCCGATCCGTCGAAGATGTCGCGCGGCGCGTTCATCGCGGCGAGCAAGAAGGCGATGCAGACGACGCGGCAGGCGAACCTCGACAAGGCGACCGCTGCGATCGAGGCGTACTACAAGTCGAAGGGCAAGACGTTCCCCGTCGGGATCTCGCCCGTGCAAGCGCTGCTCGCCGCTCCGCGCCTGAGCCGTGACGAGCGTCAGCTCCGCGCGGCATACAACGTCGCCAAGCAGACCGTCGGCGCGGACTACCGTGGCGACGAACGCACGTGGGGCGCGGTGTGGGACCGTGTGAACACGCAGAGCGAGGCGGCGGGTGACACGAACGCCTATGCCGCGCTGCTCGTGAATGACAAGCAACCTCGCTACGTCGTGAGCGCGATCGTCACGGACCGCGCGGAGGCCGACGACGCGCTCGCGCGGATCAAGTCCGGTGGCGACGACGGCATCCTCGTGCGCGTGAAGTGCCCTGGCGCGCCCGCGACGCTGCGCGAGTACAAGGCCCGCTCCGACAAGGATCTCCAGGTGCTCTTCAAGCGCATCGGAGCCACGCCGCAAGGCACCGCGCAGTGGATGCCCGGCGAGTCGATCGTCGGCAAGGACGAAGGCGTGAACGAGGCCGAGGGCAACTACGTCGGCAAGGACATCCACGACATCGAGGTGCCCGGCGAGTGGGTGCTCAAGGTCTGGAAGATGCAGCCGACGCAGTGGGGATACTTCCTCAACAACCCGCAGGGCGGTGGCGGCGGCACGAACACGAGCTACCGCAACGCGGACCGGCTCATCCGCTCCGTGCTGGAGCGCGTGCCGACGCACATGGGTGTGAAGGCGGGCGACGAACTGCTCGTGCTCGTCGGCAAGTCGAACGGGGACATGAAGGTCTCCAAGGCGTACCGCGCCAAGTGGGGCAAGGCGGACGAAGCCGTCCTCATCGAGTCCGACGACGATGACGAGATGCTCAAGCAGGCGTTCCGCGACTGGCTCGGCGGCCTCGCGCACCTCGATCGCTCGGGCAAGAACTACTACGTGCGTGACAGCCGCAAGACCGTCGGCGGTCCGACGCCGAAGTCGAAGCGTGCGCCGTGGAACAAGCTCGTGCAGGCGCGCTATCCCGACGTGCAGGAGTTCCACAAGGCGGCGCACGAGTACGCGCGCAGCGTGCGCGGGGCGAAGGGCTACGCGGAGGACATGGACGAAGCCGAGAAGACCGTGAAGCTGTGGGTCGAGAACCACCGCGACATGACCGACCGGCAGGACGAGTACGCCAAGGCGAAGCGCGAGCGCGCCGAGGCCGTACGCTCCAACTCCTCGCGCCGCATTCGCGGGCAGGTCTCGGCGCAGATCCCCGAGCTGCCGCCCAAGCCGCTGTTCCCGTTCGCCTTCGAGCGCGATGGGAGCTACGTGGGCCTCGTGCTCGGCGGCGAGTCCGAGGTGCCCGAGGGCGCGGTCGTGCGCTGGAAGCACCGCGCCGACGAGTCGATCGACGAGGCCGTGAAGCTGCGGCTCAAGAAGATCGACGACCAGTGGATCGTCCAGTGGGTCGAGAACGGCAAGGTCAACGACGACAAGAGCTACTACACCAACGACAAGCAGGACGCGCAGGACACGATGGCCGACATGCAGCGCCGACTCGACGCTCACGAGGCGACCTTCCAGGCGTCGAACGGTCAGCTCGTCGAGGTGTCGCCGCCGGGCTTCAAGGGCACGGTCAAGGCGATGAAGAAGCACGGGGACATCGACAACCCGTACGCGCTCTCGTGGTGGATGAAGAAGCGCGGCGCGAAGTCCACCTACAAGGCGGACGGGACCAAGAAGAAGCGGTACGCCGAAGGCGTGGACGAAGGCTCGCTGCCGGACAACGTGTCCAGCCTGCTCCGCGACGCGCTCGACCGCGTGCCCGAGGACAGCCTCGCGTACCGTGAGACGAAGGCCGTGCTCAAGTCGGGCGACGCCGACGAAGCGGCGAAGGTCATCCGTCGGCACTACGCCACGCCGTCGGGCTCGACGACGAGCGGCGGGTGGAATCTCGATCGGGCGTTCGGCCGTCGCGCGCAGGCCGTGTTCAACTCGATGCAGGAGGGGACCGACGAAGGTCGCGGGGACGCGCGCAAGCAGCGCTGGATGGCCGCGTTCATGGACGAGCTGACGAAGCTCGCGCCGCAGATCGCGCGCAACTCCGCCAAGTGGGGCGACAACGCGACGTTCCACTACAACCAGGGCACCGACCCGAAGGTGGCCGCCGAGCGTGTGTCCAAGCTCGGCGAGAGCTTCGCGGAGGAGCGCGACATCCTGCTCGCTCTCGCGCCGCACTTGCACGCGCCGCGCAAGCTCGACGAAGCCGTGGGCGTCGAGGCCGTCGAGGTGATGCGCATCTCGACCCGGCCGAAGCCGACCAAGGAGCCGGTCATGAGCCAGCTCGCCGTCGCGCAGCCGTACGACTCCTCGCAGTACGCGACCTACTGTGTGTACAGCGACGGCACCGTCGTGCGCGATCAGTACCGCGACGGGCGGCAGACGCGCACCGTCGTCGCCGAGGTGGAGCCCGAGAACCTCGCGGGCGTGAACGACGCTCTGCGCGCGATCGTCAAGAGCTACGCAGGCAAGGACTCGATCGCCGACGTGCTCTTCACCGTCAGCGAGAGCGTGGAGGATCTCGACGAGGGCGCGCTCAACCTGCCGCCGGGTTTCACCGCGCTGCGCATGAACGTGAGCTATCGAACGCGCGCTCGCGTGATGAGCGCAGTCGGCGACGACGGCGTTCCGGTGCGCATGTACGGGGGCAAGGTCGGGATCCTCGATGCGTACGAGGGTCTGATCGTGAAGACCGAGCGCGCGGCGGAGCTACGCAAGCAGTACGGCAAGGCGCTCTCCAGCCCGCGCGGAGCGTCCGAGTTCGGCCTGTGGCACGGCGACAACACCGAGAAGCAGCGGAAGTGGCTCGTCCAACACGGGATCCTGCCGAAGGGTGTCAACGACAGCGTGGACGAGTCCGAGGTGGCGAAGACCATCCTCGCGCAGCTCGGCGGTGGCCGCTTCGCCGTCATGACCGGCGCGAAGAACTTCGTCGGCGGCGAGAACACGCTCACGTTCCAGATCGGCCGCAACGACAAGGGCGTCAACCGCGTCCGCATCACGCTCGACCCGTCCGACACCTACACGGTCGAGTTCCTGTCCGTGCGCGGCGGCAACGTGAAGGTCAAGTCGAAGGTCGAGGACATCTACGCCGACATGCTCCAAGACGTGTTCACGCGCCACACGGGCATGTACACGTCGCTCGGCACGATGGGCCGCAAGCCCGCCGACGAATCCGAGCGTCCGTCGCTCGGCGACACCGTGGACGAGATCATGCGCGCGTGGGCGCAGGAGAAGCCCGCCTCGGGTAGTCACATCGTCGTCGGCACCATCGTGGACGGCGGTGGCTCGTGGTCGTACGACGCGCGCGGCAAGATCAGCTCGGTCGAGCGCAGCTCGTCCGGCGTGCCGATCACGCGCGAGGCGAAGTCCCGCGACATCGACAACATCGAGGACGCGATCCAACGCGGCGCGTTCCAGATCGAGAACCGCCCGATCAACTACAAGATCGGCGTGAAGAGCAGCATCCCGCGCTGGGTGTTGCACCAAGCGACGGGCTCGCCGCTCGCCAAGCCGAAGGACGAGTCCGAGGTCGAGGGCATCGCGTACCTCACCGGCGACGATGCCGCGAAGGCCGTCAAGGAGATCGGCGCGCGTCACCCGGCGAACGTCGCGGCGTGGCTCCGCAAGAACCTCAAGCGCCTGGAGCGCGAGGGGGGATGGCAGGAGGGCGGCGAGTTCGAGGATGACTACGAGTCCACCGCGTACCACGTGCAGGCGGGCGGCGAGAAGTACACCGTGCGCGTCGGCGAGGAGATGGTCGTCGTCATGCGCGGCATCGTCGAGCACGCCCCCGAGCGCTCGGTCGAGGAGGCGACGCCCGTCCCCGCAGACACGTTGTCTGCCGTCCGCAAGGTGCTCATCCAGAACGCGGGGCGCTACTTCACGGTCAAGCAGTTGGCGGGCGCGGTGAACGCTCCCGAGAGCGACGCGCTGCGCGCCGCCAGCCGCCTCGTGACGCAGGGCACCGCGCAGTTCAAGCGCGGCGACGGGTTCTCCCTCGCGGGCCACCCCGAGAAGCTCCAGCTCCCGGCCGTGAAGCCCACGGGCTCGGTGGCGCACGATCAGCGCACGTACGACTACACGCACTCCGATGCGGAGAAGGCGCGCAAGCGCCGTGAGCGGATCGGCCTGGGCGAGGCGGTCGGCTACGCCGTCGTGCGGGGCTCGAAGGACGCGCTCGAATACTGGACCGGCAAGAGCTGGACCAACGACAAGGCCGAGGCGAAGTTCTTCGAGACCAAGGACGAGTCCGACGACGAAGCGATCCGGCTCGCTGGCGAAGCCGACGAGACGACGACGAGCGGCGCGGTGGGAGGCTTCCGCAGCTACCCGCTCGGCAAGAAGCCGCGCGCGCCGGGAAACATCGGCTCCGTGCCGGACGACATCGCCGACGTGGACGACGAGGAAGACGAGTCGCTCTCCGAGGCGCGATACTCGAAGTCCGACGTGGCTGCCGCGCGCAAGTACGTCGCCGGGATCAAGAACGAAGCGAAGAAGGCGTACGCCGAGAAGTTCCTCGCGCACCTCGTCGATGGCGCGCCCGCACCTGAGCGACCGCCCAGCGACGAACTCAGCTACATGGCCGTCCAGGCCGTGCAGATGGAACTCGCGCGCCTGGGTATCAACCGCACCGCGATGGAGTCGATCGACGAAGCACGCAAGCGTAAGCCGTCCGACAAGCTGCGCGATCAAGACGAGCCCGAAGTGCTCGGTCACAAGCTCGACCGGGAAACACTCACGCCCAAGCGCAACGTGATCGACACGTCGAAGCCGGGCGACTACGGGGCGGACCCGTTGGGCGACGGCAAGTTCCGCATGGTGCCGTCGGGTGACATCGTGGACTTCGCGGAGCGCACGCGGCGACTCAAGGCACGCAACGAGTCGATGGGCGTGGGCGACACGTCGATCGAGGTCGTCAAGCGCAAGGGCAAGTGGTACGTCGTCCCGCCGGACGGCACGCGCGAGGGCGTGTACGACGATCGTGAGGCCGCCGTCGCAGCCGCGCAGGCGCGAGCCAAGCGCGAGAACTACACGGTCGTGGTGACGATCGGCGAAGCGAAGACCACCGACGAAGCCGACGACAGCCGCGCCACGATTCAGATCGACGTGGAGTGGCACCCCAACCGCAACCAGTACATCGTCTCGCTGCCGCAGAACCTCTCGGCACCGGGCCAGCCGTACAACCAGGACGAGACCGGCTTCGACACGTACGAGGAGGCGATGGCGTTCACCACCTCCGAGGCGAAGCGGCAGAGCTTCTACATCGTCGTGTGGAACCTCAAGCCGGGCGACAAGATGGCCCCCGACCGGACCAACTTCCCGCTCGAATCCCTGGAGATCGGCGCGGACCGCCTGGAGGCGTTCACCCTGGCCGCCGAGGCCGTCGAGCTGCCCTCCAGCACCCCCGTGAACTACGAAAACGGCCTGTTCACCGTCGAACTGCCCGCGCCACAGGCGGCCCGCATCCGCGAGCTGCTCGCCGCGTGCTAGACACGGTGTCTCGCCTGTAGACAGTCCCCCTTCCAACCCTCTATCATCACCGCAGAATCAAGGCCGCTCGAACGCACACCGGGGGGTTCGGCCTTGTCCCCTGGACCACAAGGAACCAAGTCATGCCCGTCCTGCTCACGAACCAACTGCACGAGAGCGGCAGCACCCGCAGCGAGGTCTCTCTGTTCGCCGAGAGCGGCGAGCTGACCGTCGCCGGGGAAGTCGTCTCTCACTTCCTGGAGACCGCGAACTTCGATGCGGTCTTCGAGCACCCCGAAGCCGCTCCCTACGTCATCACCGTGGTGGACGAGGCGGACGAGAACGTCACCGAAGACGTGCTCCCCGGCCGCGTCGCGCTGCGCGTGATCGACGAGGACGACCTCGCGGGGATGTTCCTCCACTACCTCGACATCCTCGGCGAGAACGCGAGCGCCGAAGACGCGCCGCTGGAGGAGAAGGCCAAGCTCGCGGTCTTCGAGAACGCCCTGCTCAAGCCGCTCAACGAGCGCTACAAGAAGGGCGCGTTCCGTCAGATCCGCAAGCAGAAGGGCGGCGCGGAACTCGTCAACCGGATGCTGGGCGCGATGCTCCAGAAGGGCGAGATCAAGCGCTCCGGCGCGGGCTCCGGCTACCGGGGCGGCGACTACGAGCGCACCGGCCGGTACGGCGGCCCCGAGCGCAAGAGCGTCAAGCAGAAGCGGATGCGCATCCGCAAGCAGTCGGCGGGCAAGATCCGTCAGTCGCAGGCCCGCACGCGCGCCGCGCGCAAGCGCTCCCGCGCCCTGGCGGCCAGCGTCGGCATGGAGGAGTCGTTCCTCTTCGGCTTCGGCGAGAGCTACGGCGGCGCGGCCTTCCAGGTCGGCGTCAAGCCGGACGCGGAGATCGAGTTCTCCGAGGCCGAGCTGGCCGACCTCACGAAGACCTTCTCCGAGGGCTACGCCAACATGGCGAAGGTCCAGGGTCGGCGCGGCGTGAAGCTCGCCGAGAAGAAGGACGAGAGCACCGACGGCAACGGCGACACGCTCCGCGCTCTGCACGAGGGCGCGCAGCCGGTCCCGGTCGGCGTCGCCAGCCTGTCCGAGGGTGCGGGCATCGCCGCGCGCACGATGGCGGTGCTCGGCGGCCCGAAGAAGAAGCCGCTCGACGAGGCGGCGAAGCGCTGATCCGCCGACCCGGCCACTACGGTCGATGACACGGGGCGCGCCGCCGCGAGGTGTGTGCGCCCCGTCTGCCTTCATCCAACCCTCATGTCGCAACCTCCGCGTCTCGGGCTCATGCCCCTCTCGTCTTCGCTGCTCCCGAACGTGGGCGCAGCGTTGCAGCGTCGCGCTCAACGTGACCGTGAGCCCGCGCACGAGGCGCGCCAGGAGCCCGGCACGCGCGGGGGTCAGCTACACGAGCTGTTCGACGGGCAGGTCGATGAGGACGGCCCGATGTCCCTGGAGGAGATGCCGCAGGCCCGCGCGCCCGAACCGAGCGCCCGCGACCCGCTCCGCCTGCCCACGGACGGCACCGCCCGCACCTACACGGTCGGCCAGCTCATCGAGGCCGTGAAGGCGCGCCGGGACGGCCACCGGCGCATCGTCGAGTCGGGCGACCCGGACGGCCCCGAGGAAGCGGTCAGCCCGCACACGATCGTGGGGCGGGCGCTCAAGGCCATGCAGGGAGGGTGAGCGTGGGCGCGCTCGTCCTCCTGTCCGACCCCTTCGCGCAAGGTTCCGGCCCGAACCTTTCGGAGGGTGTCGGCGGAGGAAAGAACTCTGCGCTCGACCGCCGCCTCGCGTTCATCGAAGCGTGGCAGGGGCAGAACAAGCCCGAGCCGCAGGTCGGGCAGGTGTGGGTCATCGCCGCGCGTGAGGTGGTCGTTACCGAGACCCTCACCCACTACAACACCCCGGACCGTCTGGCGATGGCCGAGCCTCGCCTGCGCTGGCGCTCGCGGCCGAAGGGGAAGACCGGCGTCGAGTCGATCTCGATCTTCACGCAGCGGTACGCGCCCGCGTGGCTCCCCGGCGACTCGCCGCTCACCGAGGACGTGCTCGACGAGACCGTCCAGCAACTCCGCAAGTACCTCGACGGCAAGCACCAAGTCCTCGACCTCGGGACGATCGGCCTCTTCCGCACGTACGTCGTCACGCCCGTCTCCGACGACTACCTGTTCTCGACGTTGCAGTACGCCGTGCCGGGCGGGAAGCAAGGCAAGCAGGCCGCCGAGGCGTGGCTCAAGCAGACGCACCCGTTCGCCGACTACTTGCGCGCTCGTCGCACCGACGCGATGAACAGCCCGTACTCGTGGGCGGGAACCGAGCACGACTTCATCGCGCTCAAGAGCAACGTCGAGGAGGCGAGCCGCACGATCACCGCGCTCGGTATCCCGCGCCAGCGCGACACGCTGATCGTGCTCGACCTGTCGAAGGATAAGAACCCGATCACCGGCGGAGGTGTCGGCGGCTACGCCTATCGGCGCTCGCACGCGATCGAGGCGGACGGCCGCTCGATGACCACGCCGTACGGCGTCGAGCTGCTCGTCCACGAGTGGGCGCACAAGAAGTTCTTCAACCTGCCGCAGCACGTCACGCGCTACGTCGCCGACTGGTTCAAGGAGAACGTCGCCAACGACCCTCGCATCAAGGACGCGCCGCGCGTCCCCACGAACCAACGCGGCCTCGCCGTGTCGCTCGCGTGGGAGGGCTTCCGCGACTCGTGGGCGAAGTGGGAGGGCGTCGCGCCGGACGAGTACCTACAGTTCAAGGCGCGCACCGAGAAGACCGTGTACGGCGACACGTCGCCGTTCGTCGATGCGATGCTGCGCCCCGGCCGCACGGCCGTCGGACGGTTGCGCAAGTCGATCACCGCGACCGCCGTGAAGGCCGTCGAGAAGCGCCTGGGCCTGCCGCAGGATGATGCGCCCGAGACGATCCGCTCGGGCTCGAAGGTGTGGGCTATGAGCGCGCGAGCGGTCCACCCGGACGCCTACATCGTCATCCCGACCAAGGGTGGCGCGCCGGTGGGCTCGGGCATGGTCCACGTCACGCTCGACATGCTGCGCGACGTGCTGGAGATCGACGTGAAGGCGAGCGCCGAGAAGAACGGGCTCGACGTGGATCGCCTCACCTACCGCGTGCGGCAGATGCAGACGCCGCCGGAGCCCGCCGACGACCGCACCGATCGCTTCTTCACGCGCGAGTCGCTCGTGTACGGCTCGCTCGACGACGCGCTGCGAAAGGCGACCGACTGGCTCAAGCAGCGCGGCGTGGACATCTACCCGTCCGACGTGTTCCCGATCGACAATCACTCGAAGTTCACCGACGAGTGGATCGCGGCAGCGGAGAAGCAGGGCGACAAGTTCGACGCGGAGAAGACCTTCCGCGCGCTCTTCGAGAAGCACGTCACGTGGGACGCCCCGAGCAAGCTCCGGGGGAGCGTCGAGCAGCGCCTCACGACCGCCGAGGGCAAGGCCCTGCGCGATCTCGCCGCGTCGCTCAAGATCACCCCCTCCAGCTACGCCGCCTCGAACGTGGACGAACTGTGGGCCGAGCTGATCGCGCACACGGCGATGCGCCCCAACGACGTGCCGAAGCCGCTCAAGGCACTACTGCGCAACGCGCTCCAGGGGAAGACGCCCGGCCCCGGCCAGCGCGTGAAGCAGGACAACACGCCGCCGAAGTACCGCACGCCAGTCCGCGAGGCCGTCGTGCTCGTCAGCGCAAGCCCGTTCGGAGGACTCGACGAGATGCACAAACACGGCAACAAGCGCAGCCACGCGAGCCGCGTGCGCGCGTACAAGAAGAGCGGCCGGATGGTCGCGCAGACCTTCTCCACGCCGAGCGCCGCCGGTCGATCGAACGCGGCCGACGCAGTGATCGACTACGCCCGTGAGGGCGACGCCGCGTACAACGACGACAAGCCGCAGTCGGCGAACCCGTACGACAAGGGCACGCCGGAGTACGGCGGCTGGGGCAACGGTTGGATGTCGGCCTGGAAGGTGGACTACCGCAACGGGTACGACGCTGGGAAGCGCAAGCGCTCGCGCGACAGCAATCCGAACGACAAGGGCACCAACGCGCACAAGGCGTGGTCCGACGGGTGGAACGACAACGCCGCCGCCGACGCGCGCGAAGCGAACGAGGGACGAATGAACGAAGCCGCCGACAGTGGGTACATCGTCCCGGCCGATTACGTACTACTGCGCGTCACGAGCCATCGTCAGCGGGACAAGCTCACGAGTGCGTTCGGCAAGGACGGCCTCTCGTTGATGGCGTATAAGCCCGGCGAGAGCATCCTCGATCGGGTCGAAGCGATTGCTGTTCCCGCGAAGCTCGCAGCCAAGATGGGATCGGACACCTATCCGTGGCGTGGGCTCAAGGCTCCGAAGCTGCGCAAGGGATACCTCGTCAGCCCGTGGTCGTTCGGCGGTGACTACGGCGCAGCGCGGGACTGGCTCAAGCAGCGAGGCTTCACGTATCAGGAGCGCACGTTCGAGCGCCCCGGCGACGTTGCCGAGGCGGTGGTCCTGCTTGATCGCAACCCCTTCGCATGAAGTGCCCCGTCTGCAACGTCGAGGTCACGAAGGGCGCGCCGGGGACGAAGGTCGTCAAGGTGCCGGTGGAAGGTCAGCTACGCGACCGCACCGCGCACGTGAAGTGCATCGAGAACGCGCAGCAAACCCGCACCACGGTCCATCGGCCGTGAGGGAACTCCTATGGCGAAGCGAAAAACGGCACGCAGGCCGACCCCAACGAAGGTCGCATCGAAGGTCGCATCGGTCCGCACCAAGCTGCTCAAGCTCGCCGACCTGATCGAGCCCGACTACAACAACCGCACGATCACCGACGCGGCGCTGCAAGGACTGACGCAGAGCCTCTCCGACTTCGGACTGATCGGCCTGCCGGTCGTCAACGTGCGCGACGGGCAGCGCGTCGTCATCGGCGGCAACCAGCGCGTGCGGGCACTACGCGAGGCGGGAGAGAAGCGCGTCCTGTGCGTCGTCGTCGAGATGGACGAGAACGACGCGCGCCTCGCCAACTTCACGCTCAACAACCGCGAGATCCAAGGCGAGTTCGTCCCGCACCTCGTCAAGGAAGTCATGGAGCGGATCCGCGAGGGCGCGGGCGAGGAGCACGAGAAGCTCTTCAAGCGCCTGCGCTTCGACGCGCTCTACCGCTCGACGATGCGCAATCTGTCGGCCGGGTCGAGTCGCGGTGGCGGCGGCGTCGAGCCTCGCGCCGGGCGCGTGAACGACGATGACACGCCCGCGCTCGGGCGCACGGAGGCGGAGTCGAAGCCCGGCCGTTGCTACAAGCTCGGCGAGCACCTCCTGTACTGCGGCAAGATCGTCGAGCCGGGATCGCTCTCGGTGTTCGGTGTCGAGAAGGCCGACATGGCGTTCTCCCGCTTCGTGCAGGAGGAGCGCTTCAAGAACGCATACCTCGACGTGTACCTCGGCCACCTGCTCGCCAACACGGCCGGGGCCGTCTATCTCGCAACGACGCTCGACCACCTGTCGCGCGTGCAAGGCCGGTTCCAGACCCTCGGGGGGCACTGGAGCACGACCATCATGGCGCACGAACCGAAGCGCAGCCCACGCGAGAGCGAGCTGTATCGGGACGTGGTGCTGCCGCTGATCTACGGCTGGCGCGAGGATTCCAAGCACTTCTTCTACGGAGGCCGCGACAAGTCGAACCTCGTCCAGCTCACGAGCAACGCGCCCAAGGGGGACACGCCCGTCGAGCTGGCGGTCTTCGCCATGCAAAACAGCTCCCAGGTCGGTGAGGTCATCCTCGACGCGCACGTCGCGCAGGGTGCAACCGTCATCGCCGCTGAGAAGACGGGCCGCAAGCTGATCGGCTACGTGGCGAGTCCACGTGAACTCGATCGCGTGCGACACCGCTGGACCCGATTCGTGTACGGCGACAAGTCCAACTGGCGGAACAAGACCGGGGAGGCGACATGAAAGAAGCAGTCGAGGAGGTAGCTCGGTGGGCGCTTGAAAACGGATTCGAGGCGAGCCCCGTGGACACGTTGTCTGCGCTGCTCGCCCAGCTCGGCCCACAAGTCGCGCAGCTCCGCGACACCGCGAGCCAGGACAAGACGAAGGCCGCCGCGCTCGCGTCGCAGCTCGCTTCGATCCGCGCGCTGTGTGAATCCGGGTGGCCGCGCGGCGAGCCCTGTCGCTTCTGCAAGAAGATCGGCCACCACTCCGAGGTCTGCTACATCCGAGGCTCGGCCGGATACGACTTGCTCAACGAACACGAAGCGACGCTCCGCGAGAACGCGGAGCTGCGCGCTGCGCTGGCGGCGAAGCTGCCGACCAACGGAAAGCACCTTCTCTCCGGCGAGAAGTACGTCAGCTTGCGCCAGCGGGTGCAAGGGCGGTTCTCGCGGCACGAGCAGGGTTAGGAAGCTGAGATGAAAGCACTACTACTCACGGCCGCCGGAGGCGTGGCCGTTGTTGCGGCGTCGTTCACGCGCGCCACGCCGCAGGACACCCCCGTCAACCCCAACCCGCCCGTCGTCGTGGAACAGCGACGCGGCGAGCCGCAGCCGCGCACGCGCGTGACGTGCCCGAGCCCCTGCGCCCACTGCGCCATCACCCCGAAGGCCCCGGACGAACCCGCCCCGCTACCTCCGCGCCGTGAGCCCCCGCCCGAGACGGAAGGCGACCCGACGCAGCCCCCGACGCCGATCGGTGAGCCGAACCCCCCTTCCGGTGAGACGAATCCCACGATCGGTGAGACGCCCACGCGCCGCTCGCGCACGCTGACGGTCTCCAGCACGGTCACGTTGAACGACGGCACTCGCTACCTCTGCTCGGCCAACGTGCCCAGCGATCGCCAGGGCTTCGCCTGGACGCAGTACCGCTCCCGAGCGAACCCGGATCGAGGGATCCTCGGCCTGCACCTGTACGCGCACCGGCGCGATGCAACGCTCGTGGTCGGCACCGCGCGCTTCTCGAACGCGGCCGTGCGCCCGGACGGCACGGGATTCTGTGGCGCGGTCTACTACGACTCGCTCACGATGACGGCACCGGCCGGGTGGGAGTGGGTCACGCTCCCGATGAAGGGTCAGACGGTGAGCGGCAGCACGTGGGTTCTCGCCGCGTCCGAAGCGGACGACGATCACCTCGCGCGCCCGCGCATGATGCTCGAATGGCCGTACGCGCTGATCCCGGCGGGCGACGAGGCCACGCGCGCTCGCGCGATCGCCGCGTTGAAGTACGAGGATCTCGTCATCCCCGACCCGGTGGTGGACTACGGTCCGGCGCGATCGCAGATGCCCACCGTCGATCGAGGCAAGTACGCGGAGGTCGCGCAGGCATGGGCAGGCGCACTCCTCCAGGCGCAGGCGACCGGCGGCAAGGTGTGGATCGAGAACATCGCCGACGTGCAGAATCCGGCGCTCGGTCCGCATTGGTGCGACGGCAGTATCTACGGGTACGCACACGGCGGGTACGGCATCGACCCGACGGCCGCCGCCCCCGAGCAGGTGCCCGCCGCCGTGCTCGCGCGAGCGATCATGCACCGGGCCAACGTGGCGCGCAGCTTCATGGGCGCGTTCAACCTCGACACCGGCAAGCCGATCGGTCTGTACGAGTGGAAGTACCCGCCGAACGCGGCGCTGATGAAGGGCGAGCCCGGCAAGGAGGGAACCGTCGAGCTGACGCCCTTCCTCGTCGGCGACTACTACACGTACCGCTATGCCCGCTTCAACTCGGGCCGCTGCTCGTACGAGAACGCGCACGCGGCGCAGGTGAACGGCGCGGCCGTGTGGGTGCCGGGCCTGTGGGATTATGAGGCGCACGACATCGCGCACTCGATCCGAGCGATGCGCAACGCGATCGCGCTGATCGAGTACGTGCGCGACCCGGCCGCGCGCGACTTCCTGCTCATGGTCGCGGAGAACAATCGGTACGGCTGGTACTCCGACCGGCCCGACGAGACGACGCCCACGAAGAACCCCGGCCAGGGCTACTACCCGAAGACGCTCACCTTGCAGCTCGAACAGGTGCGCGCGAATCCGGGCAAGGGCGCGTGGGTCGAACGGAACTGGGCTTGGAGCGCGTTCGCCGGTGCCTGCGCACTGGAGTACGAACCCGACCCGGCGCGCCGCGAGACCTGGAAGGCGTGGGGGCGCAACATGCTGGAGTTCGCCACGCGGTCGGCGGACAAGTTCGGCTTCGCGTGCCGCTCCTACTCGCCGGGTAACATGCCCGCGAGCGTGGCGGGGATCCAGACGTTCCACGAGATGCTCGTGATCGCGCACCGCGTCACGCTGGCGATGCGCGTCAACGACGGCCGCGTCCCTGAGCTGATCGTGGAGGTCAACCTACGCGCCCTGCGGTCGGCCCTTGCGACGCTCGCCCCGCGTCCGTACGGTGGCTCTGTCGGCCCGCCGCACTGGATCGGGACGATGGACAGCAACGTCGAGCTGCCCGCCTTGGACGAGGCCCATGCGTACGGGGCTGGCGACCCGGCCCACGTGTGGGCGGCCTGTGCCATGACCTACCGCGCCAACCCTGCAACCGACGAGGCTCTCACGCTCTCGCTGCCGCATTGGGCTCCGGCAACGGATCTCGCTGCGCGTTACGGGCAGTGCAAGTCGATCGTGCCGAACAAGGCATGGTCCTCTGAGCTGGAGTCGGTGCTCCAACAACGGCAGTAGTCAAGATGCAGCACCACGAGCCCAACGCGGTCGAGTGGGACGAGTCGGAAATGCGACGCGCCCCGATGCCGCGTTGGGCTCGCGGGTGTTGCGCCCTCTACTTGGTCGGCAGCGTCGTTCTTCTCGTCGTGGGAGGGTACGCTCTCCTGCGGTGGCTCTCGCCGTGACCGTTGAATACACGCCCTCGGACTTCCAGCTCCTCTTCGAGCTTCGACTCGCGCTCGAAGAAGACCGGGCTCTGCCGCTTCCGATCCTGCGCGTGCTCGACGCGCGCGGGTGGGTGATCGCGCCGACGGGTGCCGCGCGGATCCAGGTCGAGACGGTCTCGACCTGCGACGGCAAGCCGTACCCCCGCGCGAGCTACGCGGTCGGGGAGATCGAGCTGACCCCGCTCGGGAAGCGCGAGATGCGGCTCTTCAAGCGGCAGATCGACTACGGGGAGATGCTCGCCACCCTCGCCGAGGACGAAGACGACGAAGGGGTGGACGCCGACGACCCCGATGACGAAGATGACGAGTGATGCGCTGCACCGTCTGTGGGAACGAGGTCACGACCGGGAGCCCTTCGCCGGATCTCTGCTCGGCTGAATGCGCCGAGCGGATGGCGCGGGCCTCCGCTGGACAACGTGTCCCCGACGACGTGAAGGCGCTGCTACGCGAGCACGGGAAGCACCGTGCGGACTGCCCTCGGCGAATCTCGCCAGCCGCACCTTGCGTGTGCTCGATCGGAATCCACGCCCCATGAAGAACCCCATCGCACTGCTCGCTGCCGCGCTCGCAATCGGAGCGCCCACCGAGCGCCCCGTCCGCCGCTCCGGCCCACCGCCCAGCTCGATCTCCCGTGAGGAGCGCGAGCGTCGCAAGGCCAAGGCGAAGGCCGCTAAGGCGTCGCGCAAGCGGAACCGCTGACGTGGGCAAGCAGATCAACACGAAGCCCGAGGTGCGGCGGTTCAAGATCGCCGACCTGGAGTTCGCCGACTACAACCCGCGCGTGATCTCGGACGAGGCGCTGGCGGGGCTCACCGAGTCGCTGGAGCGGTTCGAGCTGCTCGAACTGCCGGTCGTCAACGTGAAGCGCGACCCTCCGCGCGTCGTCGGCGGCCACCAACGACTGCGCGCCCTCCAGGCGTCCGGCTACACGCACGCCGACTGCATCGCGGCTCGCTTCGACGAGACGGCCGAGCGCGCGGCGAACCTCTCGCTCAACAACACCGCGACGCAGGGTCACTACGACCCGATCAAGATCGGGGCGGGCCTGGACGACCTGCGCGCGCGTCTGCCCAAGCCGGACTTCGCCCGGTTCGAGGCGGCCTCGAAGCAGCTCCGCGAGCAGGCCGCGCGCCTGCGCGCGACGGGAGCGCCCAAGGCCAGCGACACCACGGCCGCGCCCGAGGGTGAGGAGCCCGACTCGAAGGTCGGCAAGGTGTACGCGCTCGGCGATCACCGCCTGTACTGCGGCGACTTCGCCGACGGCATCAAGCGGCTCATGCCGAAGCACTACGTCCACGCGGTCGTCACGGATCCGCCGTACAACATCGCGTACACGAGCGGCAAGCACTTCCGCAAGGACGAGCTGCGCGAGCCGATCGAGGGCGACGATCAGACCGGGGAGGACTTCGGGGCGTTCGTCGAGCGCATGACGGCCGTGCTGCTCGACTCGTGCTCCGGCCCCATCTACGTGTTCTTCTCCGCCAAGGAACTCCCGCGCCTGCAATCGACGTGGGAGCGGCAGAAGGGCTTGCTGCATCGGTGGATCGTCGTGGCGAAGAACGCGCACCCGCTCTCGCCCGGCGACTACCACCCGCAATACGAGCTGTGCATGTTGGGTTCCCGGCGCGACGCCGAGCTGCGGCCGTTGCCGGAGGCGCGCACGAACGTGATCCAGTCGGAGCGCCCGTCGAAGAACGGGCTGCACCCGACTCAGAAACCCGTCGAGCTGATCCGACAGCTCGTCGAGGCTGCCGCCGATGTCGAGGAGATCGTGTTCGACCCGTTCGCGGGCTCGGGCACGACGCTCGCCGTGGCGCAGGACTTGGCTCGGGTCTGCTACGCCTGCGAGATCGAACCCGCATACTGCGACGTGATCCGCAAGCGTTGGGCCGAGCAGGTCCACGGAGAGAACTGCGACTGGAGGGCTCTCGCGCCCGTCCTCGCACGCAAGTGAACCGAACCTTTCGGAGGTGGTGCATGTCGATGTTCCGATCCCTGTCCTTCACCCTCGCGTTGCTCAGCGCGTTCCTCGCGCGCCCAGCTCACGCGGGGCATCGCACCGTGTACGGCACGTTCACCGGCACGCCATCGACCTACCCGGTTCTGGAGACGACCGCCGACGGCGAGCAGGCCAACGAGGTCGGGCTCCGCTTCACCGCGCCCAAGTGGGACGGCAAGGCGGCGAACGGCGCACACGTCGGCTTCGATCGTCTCCAGGCCGTCGTCATCGAGACGAACCTGCTCCTGATCGCGGCCGGTCGCTACGAGAACACGTCCGGCCAGCCGCGCCCGTGGTGGATGCACGACCAAGGCGTCCGCGCGTGGTACTCCATCGGCGAGGTCGCTTGCGGGGAGATCCCCGAGGGCGTCAACGTGTTCGGCGGCAACTTCCGCACGTGGTCGTACGCCGGGCGTGACCTCGCGGCCTTCGACGGCAGCCTCGACTACGACGGCCCGTCCGGCGGTTCGTACGTCGGCGTCGGCTCGCAGACGATCGTCGAGCGCCTGTGGATCGACCCGCGCCGCCTGCGCGCGCTGCGGCCCCTGTGCGGCCCCGGCATGATGGACATCCACCTCAACGTGCGCAGCGCGTACGCCGAGCTGTTCGCGGGCCACTGGCTCGCCGACGCGGAAACCGATGTCGCGGTGCAGGGGCTCACCGAGAACGCCGACGTGCAGGTGCGCGTGACGTTCGTGTACGCGGATCCGGGAGAGCCCGTGTACGCGCACACGGTCTCGCCCTGGCAGGAGGTCGGCTACCTACCGTCCCCCGACATGGAGCTGGACCAACCCGCGCCCGGCGTCGGATACGCGAGCTTCACCGGCGCGGCCGAAGACGACGTGTGGATCACGATCCCGCGCATGACGACGCCGACGCTGCCGGACGAGGCGACCATCGAGGTCTCGCAACGCGCGTGGAGCATGTTCGGCGTCGAGAACGTCGCCAGCGTGGCGGCCGTGTGCGGCGGGAACTCCGTCGCGTTCATCCGCGTCGGCGCGCCATTCGATCGCAACGGCGTCGGCTTCAACGCAGGCGTGGGCAGTGCCGAGCAGCTCCTCGACGGATTCGACGGCGACCTCGACTACACGGGGGACAGCGGGATCTCGCTCTTCGGCACGCCGCACGCCTGGATGGACCACGACCTCGGCGACACGTTCGCCGCGACGTTGTTCACGACGGGCGACACGCCGATCCCGGTGCGCCTCCAGAGCGCGCAAGCGGCGTTCGTGCCTCTCACGCCGACGGGCATCTTCGGGTGGTGGTATCGCGCGATGATCCACGCGCAGGCCCGCATCGTGCTACGCGAGCAGCTCTGATGACCGAGAAAGACCCCAAGCGTTACGCGACCACGGACGGGAAGCCGCCGCACCCCGAGTACGGCGGCGACAACTCGCCCGCGCCGCAGCCGGTCGATCCGAAGACGGGTCAGCACCGCGCGTATTGGGTTCTCAGCGAAGCGGAGAGGGTCAAGGGATTCGTGCGCCCTCTCCGCAACTCCTACACGCACACCGGCGTGCGGCCGAAGGGTCCGGTGCGCGATCTCACCCCCGACGAGAGCATCCGGTACGCGCGTGAAGGGTACGTCAAGTTCGAGACGTACGACCCTCCGCAAGGTTCGGTGATCGGTCGCTTCTGGACCGAGGCTCAGCTCAAGTCCGGCTGTGGGACAGTCACACGAATGGGACCGGCGATCGCGGAGACGTACGCGCGAGAGCCCAAGTTCTACGGCTCCACGTTTTGCGCGGGCTGCCAGACGCATTTGCCGGTGGCGGAGTTCACGTGGATCGGGCAAGATGGCCGCGCTACCGACGAGGCTGTCGGGAGCTAATCCAACCACCCACTTCTGCCGGAGCACGAGCCAATGCCGCCCATCGAATACGTCATCGACCCCGAGCTGTACAACGAGGCCGAAGCCTCGGGTCTCGCCCCGACCGACGAGCCGCAGCTCGCCGCCAAGGACGACGCGACGCCCGGCGGCACGGCCGGTGCGATCCTGACCTTCCACGTGCTGCCGCCGGGTGCCACGTCGCCCGTGCGCGTGTCGGTCAAGATCGCCTCGCGCAACCTCGTCGCCATCGGGGATGCCGCGCGCGACCACTTGCTCGGCTGACCTGTCCGTCGTTCCTGGACCCTCTCTTCACCATCGGTGGAGCCCCTGACCCACGACATCGCTCTCCTGCCTGCGCCTCCTCCGACGGATCCCGTCGAGTTCTGGAACTACTACCGGGAGACCGCCGAGAAGACGGCGGTCTACCCTGGCTTCGCCTCGATGACGGGGCTGACGTACGTCTCGCTCGGCCTCCACGGGGAGTCGGGCGAGCTGTGCGATCAGGTCAAGAAGGTCATCCGCGACGACCGCAACACGTTCGTCCCCGAGCGCCACGCGAAGCTGTGCGCCGAGCTGGGCGACGTGCTGTGGTATTGGGCCTCGGCCGCGCGCGAGCTGGGCGTGGAGTGTGGCGCGCTCATCAACCTCGACTACGCGCCGCGTGAGGCCATCCAACTGCCGCCGGGGATGGGCACGCCGTCCGCGACCTCGTTCGCGGCGCTGGCGCTCGTCAAGCACGTCGCCAAGTTCACCGACCCGGTGCTCGACGCGCTCGGCGACGGGCAGGCCCGACCGCAGGACCGCGAAGCGCTGATCCGCCGTCTCGGCGCGATCTACCACTGCGCGCGCTCGGTCGCGCTCACGCTCGACGTGGACATCCGCGACATCGCCATCGGGAACCTGTGCAAGCTGCTCTCGCGCCGCGATCGCGGAACGATCCACGGCAGCGGCGACAATCGTTAGGTCGTGAAGAAGCGCGCGGGGGTGCGTCGGTCACTACTGGCGAACCCCGACGGCGACAAGTTCGGCCCGAACGGGAAGCTCCTGTGCAAGTGGTGCGGGACGGAGACGAAGCCGCCCCGCATCCTGTGGTGCTCGAAGGAATGCCACGAGGAGTTCCGCATCCGCACGCGCCCGGCCAGCGCTAGACACGCTGTCTGGCGAAGGGACCGAGGGCGCTGCGCGCTGTGCCGACTCGACTGCACCAAGCTCAAGGGCGCGCTGCGCGACATGCGCGCGCGACGCGGCTTCAAGTGGTTCGTCCAGGTCGTGCGTGTGCTCGGGATCCCCTACTACCGCTCGGGGACGTTGTGGCACTGCGACCACGTGAAGCCGGTCATCGAGGGCGGGGGTGGGTGCGGGCTCAAGAACCTGCGCACGCTCTGCCTGTGGTGCCACAAGTCCGAAACCCGTAAGCTGCGCACTCGCCTCGCGGAGTCGAAATGCCGATCACGTTCAACGTCCCCGCCGCCGTCCGAACCGTCGCGGCCGAAGCGCTCCGGCTCCACCGGGAAAGCCCGCTCGAAGGGGTCGGCGGCGTCGGGATCGCGGAAACGCTGACGGCCGGAGGCGCGGTCGAGGTCGAGACGATCGCGCGGATGCGGCGCTTCTTCACGGTCAACGCGCGCCACTACATGACCGAGGCGAGCCAGTCGCACCGCCCCGCCACGTCGCCGCTCATGCGCTCGTGGGGACTGCACGGCGGGCACGCGGGCAAGACCTGGGCCGACGCCACCTACGCCGAGGCGCTCAAGGCGGGCTTCACCGAGGACGATCAGTGGGTCACGCTCCTCACCTCGAAGCCCGAGCAGGTGTACGACAAGCTCGCGCTCGGCGCGTGGCGGTGGGAGTACGACATGGACCCGCCGAAGGCCGCCCGCTTCGCCGAGGAGTACCACCGCACCAACGGCGTCAACCTCGACCTGTCGAAGGCGTTCGGCTCCGGCCGCAACGCGGTGAGCTTGGCGATGATGCGCCGCGCGCAGAACGAGAACCCGTTCCACGTCGTCGCGCGCAATCTGCTACGCGCCGAGTACCAAGCGGTCGCCGCGCAGGACATGGCCGAGATGAAGAAGGCGATCGGTCGCCCGGCGCTCAACTGGCCCGGCTTGATCGCCACGGTCGCGGTCGCGTCGAAGAAGCCCGAACTGATCCGTCCCGTGCTGGAAGGCTGGCCCGAGCCGCCGCTGATCGGCCGCGCGCCGAAGCCGCTGATGGAGTACAGCGAGCCCGTCTCCAGCTACGTCGCATACTTCCACCCGCTCGGGCCGCAGTTCGTCGGCAACATGCCTCCCGGCTTGCTCGCGGAGATGCACGCGCTGACCGTCGGGGTCCACCGGCGTCAACCCCTTGACGAGAGGGTGGCCCGCGACGTGCTCAAGCGCGCTCGCGCCTGGACGGGCGGCAATAAGCTCGCCTGGAACGTCGGCCACCTACTGATCGAAGCGTGGGAGCGGCAGGACTGGCCGGTTTTCCTCGACGCCTTGCCCCTGGACAGCCCGGTTCGCACCCCCTTCGAGCACTTCTCCGGGGTGCGAAGCAGGCAGTAGACCGCGCCCCCCTTGCGCCCTAGACTTTCAGGGGTCGAGGGGCGACCCGCGCCTCAGTCCGCAACTACCTCCGAAGGAGACCACTTCCATGCCCATGACGCAGACCGCGAAGCAGTCCACGTACGACATCGGCGCGCCGAACACGGCCGACGCGATGATCGGCTGGCGCACGCGCAAGAACCGAGGCGGCAAGGTCCGCATCAAGGTCGAGCGCGCCGTCCAGGATCAGAGCGAGAACCCCGGCAACATGACGTTCTCCGTGCAGGTCGCGCCCGCGCAGGCGGACGGCACGCCGGGCACGTTCATCGCCACGACCGCCGCCCTCAACCTGGAGGCGATCACGAACGAGACCGTCGGCCTCGGCCAGTCGAAGAGCTACGAGATCCTGATCGGCGCGAACCGCGACGCCTTCGTGCTCTTCAAGGCGAGCGGCGGCTGCCGCGCGCAGGTCCACATCGAGCACGACGACCTGCTCGACAACTGGCAGACCGACGACGGCCTGCCGAAGCTGACGCACGTCTGATCCTCGACGCGGACTGAGATCGGAACGGGTGGCTCGGCACGGGGACCGAGCCACCCACTCCCTCAACCCGCAGACACGGTGTCTAGTCCGAGAGGAACCCCATCATGGCCGTCGCCAACTACGAGACCCTTCCGAAGATCGTCCAGTTCCCGATCGGGGAGTCGCACGAGCGCGACGTGCAGATCACCCGCATCGGTGTCGTCAAGCGCGACAGCCTGCCGGTGCCGCGCACGGTCGTGGGCATCGTCGAGAACTTCGGCGAGACGGCCTTCACGATCGAGGTCGATGAGTCGTCGAACAACAACACGGCGAACCTCCCTGGCCTGCCCTCCTCGGCCGACGGCTACGCCGACCGCGCGATCCGCGTGGACGGTGCGGCCGTGGCGACCGGCGTCATCGCCGTGCAGCCCGGCGGCAAGGTGGTGTTCGTCATCGAGTCCACGGCCGCGAGCGATCGCTACTGGCGCTTCCAGCTCGCGTCCACGACGCCGACCGGCTTCGGCCGCCTGACGTTGGTCCACTTCGACGGCACGCTGGAGCGCCGCGAGCGCGACTCGGGTCCGTGATGAAGCTCGTCGAGGGTCTCACGCCCGGCGCGGCGCGGGCCATCACCAAGCTCGGCGGACGCGCGCCGTGCGGGACGTGCGGCTTCTCGCTGCCGAAGTACCCCGGCCGCTACCCGTCGAAGTGCCCGCAGTGCGAGACCCCGATCGCCGAGGCCGCCAAGTGCGCCCCCGACGATGAGCCCGAAGACGAAGAGGACGACGAAGAGGACGACGAGTGATCTTCTCCCCGCACAGGACCGCCAAGGGGCGGGTGCCCATCCCGCAAGAGCTGCCTGGGCAGTTCTTCGTGGTGGAGTTCGACCGCGAGGATCGCAGCTACGTGCTGCACCTCGACGACGAGGGGCGGAGCACCTTCCACCTCGGCGAAGACGTGGAGCAGATCCGCCCCGTGTTCACCGCTCGTGGCTACCCCGCCCGAATGGTGGACGATATGCTCGACCGCGCGCGCGAGTTCGGCGCGTGTCAGTACATCCCGAGCGGCCACGAGCACCTCGCCGACCGTCTCATCCAGCTCCCCCCGCGAAACTCCGCGACCCCCGCCTTGCGTCTCTTCGAGGAACCCGCGAATGCCTCCTGGAACCGTCTCCGGTAAGCGCCTCCTCTGCGAGGGGTGGATCGAGGAAGGCAGTGCATCCGCTGCCGTCCACCTCCCCGAGTTGGCCTACGTCCGGCAGGGTGCGAAGGTCTGGATCGCGTACGGCGATCGCAAGCGCCTCGACGAGTCCATGAGCGACGCGCAGATCGTCGAGCGCATCGACGAGCTGGAGCTGGAGGAGCGCCTGCTCACGACCGGAGCTACGGTCAAGCTGCCCAAGGGCGGCAAGTGGATCGTCGAAGGCCCGGCGCAGCGCTCCGACGTGAAGAACGCCAACCAGCGCGTCTACCCGCGCAAGCTGTGGGAGAAGCTGATCGGCGACAAGGGCAGCTCGGTGCAGCGGATGATCGCGGAGCGCGCGATGATCGGGCACCTGGAGCACCCGAAGGACGGCCGCACCGACCTCAACGAAGCGGCCCTCCTCACCGTCAGCGCGGCGCTGCGCGAAGACGGCACGGTCTGGAACAAGTTCGAGATCCTCGACACGCCGAAGGGCCTCATCCTCCAGGAACTCACGTCGAAGGGCGTGCGTTGGGGGGTCAGCTCGCGCGGCAACGGGACCGTGGACGACTCCGGTGTCGTCAGCGAGTCCGACTACGTGCTCAAGACGTGGGACGCCGTGGCGGCCCCGAGCACGCCGGGCGCGTACGCGCGCCTGCCCGAGGACCACGACAACAAGAACACCGACGAGAGCGCGCAGGGTGCTCTCGCGGAACGTGACGCAAGCCTGGAAGCCCTCACGATCCTCGTCGAGTCCGACATCGACGGCCTGGATCGCAACGGTCGAGCCACGCGAGCCGAATCCCTCCTGCGTGTGATCTCGTCGATCGACGAGGCCACCGCCGCCGAACTGTTCGTCAACGGACAGTCCTGGGCCACGGTCCAGCGCGCGGTCGAGCGGTCCCGCGAACTACTCGCGGACGCCGGAGATTCGGATCGCATCGACGAAGCGATCGAGCAGGCCCTCGAAAGCGGTGAGACGAGCGAGGGCCGTGACGGCTTGCTGCACGTGGTCGAGTCCCTGCAAGCGCAGGTCGCGGAATCCGTCGAGGAAACCACTACCTTGCGTGGACGACTGGAGGCCGCTGAGTCCAGCGCCCGTGCGTTGCAAGAAGCGCACGATGAGGCCCTGGAACAGCTCTCGCGGGTGCAAGAGGAGCTGGCGCGTAGCAAGCGTCAGCACGATCTCACCTGTGAGCTTCTGGCGGAGGCGACGGCTCGCCCGGATGGCGACCGTCGCGCGGAAGCGAAGGTGGACGCGCTGCTCGAATCCCGTTCGGCTCTCAAGCCCTATCGCAACGTGCTGCTCGAAGCGGCACGGGTCGGGCAGGAGAACGAGCTGGCCGAGCGACTCGATCCCCAAGCGCCTGCGAAGGTGGAAACCCCGCCGTCGCCGGTGTTCGCAGGCCGCAGTTCCCTACCTGCCGGTGTCGTCGAGTCCCTCGACGCTCCCGAATCGCGCCCTGCCGCACGGCAGGTGAGCGAGGGGGCGCGACTCGCGGGACGCGCGCTCGCTGGCGCACAGAAGCAGACCTGATCCACGAGAACCACGCACATGAAGTACGCACGTCAAGGCATCTACGAGGGCATCATCGACGCGGGCCTCCGCCTCGCCGCACTGCCCGAGGCCCAAGGCGGCTGGAAGGAATACTTCCAGGAGACCGACGAGGCCGACCTCCGCATCAACGACCCCATCCTGCGGGCGCAGACCGCGCTCCTCCTGGAGAACGCGAAGCAGTGGCTCGCCACGAAGCTGCCGCGCGGCGCTGCCAAGATCAGCGCGCAGGGCGGCCTCGTCCTCGACGAGACCACGCGCTCCGCGCTCGTCGGCGGGTTCTCGGACATGCTCTTCCCGGTCATCCGGGCGAGCTTCCCGACGAACCCCGTCAACGAGCTGGTGTCCGTCCAGCCGACGACCCGCCGCGTGGCGACCGTCGTCTACTGGAACTGGATCGTCGGCACGAGCAAGGGCACCTACACCCAGGGCCAGAAGCTCTTCGACGCCAACACCGGCAAGCAGACCCGCGACATCAACTTCTCGAACGAGGTGATCGAGGGCGAGGCCATCACCGCGCTCGGCGGTGCCAACGCCACGAACTCGGGCACGCTCAAGTTCGCGGACGGCGGCGGCATCCGTCCCGGCACGGTCGCGCTGACCCTCCAGATCACGGCGGGTTCCGCGAACATCCTGTTCGTGGACAACGGCAACGGCGCGTTCATCGCGTCGGGCGTCACCATCTCGGCGTCGTCGATCAACTACCAGACCGGCGCGTGGTCCATCACGCTCGGCGGCCTGGACACGTTCACGACCGCCGCGACCAACACCGCGACGTACCGCTGGGACAGCGAGGGCTCCTCGAAGATCCCGCAGGTGGACGTGCAGATCGTCACGAACACGGTGCAGACCGAGCGCCGTGCGATGAAGATCAACTACTCGCGCGAGGCGATGCAGGACGTGATGGCCGAGTTCGGCGTCAGCCTGGAGCCCAACCTCGTCGCGGGCGCGGCCGAGCAGGTCAACTACGAGACCGCCCGGCAGATCGTGTCCGAGGTGTGGGGCGTCGCCCCGGTCGCGGCCAGCTTCGACATCAAGGTGCCCTCGGGCATCTCGCAGCAGGAGCACTTCCGCGACCTGATCTACCGGCTCAACACCGCGAGCAACAACATCTGGGCGCGCACGCAGAAGGGGATGGGCACGTGGCTCGTGGTGGACACGGGCGCGGCCAACCTCATCGAGTCGCTCCCGGCGTCGATGTTCGTGCGCGGGCCGAAGCCCGCGTCGGTCCACGGTCTCCACTACATCGGCGACCTGATGGGCCAGTACCGCGTGTACAAGGATCTCCACCTCGACAAGGAGCCGGACGCTGCGGCCGTGGGCAACATGCTCATGGGCTTCAAGGGCCAGAACTTCTTCGAGGCGGGGTTCGTGTACGCGCCGTACCAGCTCCTCTACACCACGAACCCGCTGGAGACGGCGGACTTCCTGACGCAGCGCGGCCTCGCGTCCCGCTACGCCACGAAGCTCGTGAACGCGGACATGTACGCGCGCGTGAACCTCATCACGACCTGATCCTGAGCCCGTGACCGGCGTCACGGTCACGGTCACGGGCGTGGGGACGAAGCGGCAGGGGCGGCATCGCAAGGTGTCGCCCCTGCTCTATTCCCGCTGCACCGCGCGCGTTGTAGACCCTGCCGGGGGCGTGACTTAGACTGTGCGAACTGCGCGACATCGCGCGCATCACAAGGAGCTTCCGATGCAGACACACCGTTACGTCAACCTGAATCAAGCGACGACCTACGTCCAAGATCCGCGCGGCACCACGATCGGCATCCGCCCGTTCCGCGAGGCGCTGGACGACACTCAGCGAAAGCCCGACGGCATCTACGTCCTGGAGGGTGAGTTCTGGAGCCGGTACTCGACCGGCACGCGCACAGGCCAACTCCACCCCTTCCCGAGCCCGAGGGGGTTCGGCCGCGACTCCTTTCCGGCGATCCCTGTCCATCGCCGCGACGGCAGCGAAGGCGACGGCGCGACTCGCACGGACGGCAGCAAGGTGGACGTGGGCGGCGCTCAGGTCGGCGCTGCGGCGTTGCCTGGACGCTTTCGTGCTGCGGGGGACGTGCTGACCCCCGAGGGTCTGATCCGGCGGCGCAACCCCGACACGGGCGAGGACGAACTCGTCCCCGACATCCCGGCGAACCGCACCGTGCTCAAGCCGGTCAACGAGCCCGGCATGGGACGCGATCAGCTCAAGAAGTCCATCGTGGACTACCTGGAGGAGTTGAAGATCGAGACGGTCGCGCAGTTCGACGCGCTCACCGACGAGCAGCTCCTCAAGCTCCCCGGCATGGACCCGCTCGCGCTCAAGCACCTGCGCGAGAACATGCGCTCCCTCCTCCAGCGCATCGAAGAGCAGCGCGCCGCCGAAGCCTCGCAGGCCGACGATGCCACGGACGACGACGCCGAGGACTCCGACAGCGACGCCGACTCGGACGAGGACGATGGCAGCGACGCGGACGACGACACGGACGACGAGGAAGACGACGAGGAAGACGACGAGGAAGGTGCCGACGGCCGGACGGTGGGGACTCCCGCCGAGGCCGCCGCGTCCAAGCGTCGCTACACGCCGCCCACGCGCCCCGCGCAGCCCAAGCCCAAGGGGACGGTGAAGCCCGCTCCGAAGCCCAAGCCGAAGGTCAAGACCAAGCCCAAGACCGCGAACACGCGCCGCGCGCGTTGAGCTGAGCCATGCCCAACACCGAGCTGAATATCACGAACCTCAAGAAGAGGGTCGAGTCGCGCCTCGGGGGCAAGGGCGTCAAGGTCGAGCTGGAGCAGGACGACTACAAGGAGTGCATGAAGGCGACGCTGGACTTCTACAACCAGCGTCGCCCCTTCAAGCGGCGCGCCGCGCTCGCCGCGACCCCCACGCAGAAGAAGTACCAGCTCCAGCTCGCGCAGCATCCCGGCCTTGCAGGCGTCACGTACTGCGAGTTCATCACGCGGCGCGGTGAGCCGTCAGCCGTCGATCCCTTCGACCCGTTCGACACCGCGCTCGCGGGGGTGTCGCTCGGTGGCGGATCGGGCGAGACGTTCGGCGAGCTGGCGCAGCGCATGGCGTACACCGAGGACGCGGCGCGCATCGTCGATGCCGAGCCCGAGTGGCACGGCGATTGGGAGGGTGCGAACTACTTCTTGTACGTGGACATCGTGCGGGGCCACGTGAAAGTGTCGTACGAGTGGTCGGGCTACTACACGCCCGACGCCGACCCGAACACCGGGATGCAGCTCATCCCGAACGGCGACGTGGACTGGTTCGTCCGGTACATGGTCGCGTGCGCGAAGGAGATCGTCGGCCGCGTGCGCGGCAAGTACCAAGGCATCACGAACCCCGACGGCGCGCAGGATCCGACCGACTACACCGAGCTGCTCCAGGAGGCGCAGCAAGAGAAGGAACGCCTCGAAGAGGAACTCAACCGTCGCCGCCCGCCGCTCGCCCCGCTCACGGAATAGCCCGATGGTCCGCCGCCGCACCAAGCCGACGCCGCCGCACGTGCCCGACTTCCGTCAAGTCGTGCGCGATGTCCGTCGCGTTGCCAATGCGGAGGTCTTCGAGGCCGTGCGCGACCATGCGGACGCGGAGCGCGAGCGCTTCGTCACGATGATCGAGACGCAGGCGTTCCCGAGCTTCCAGGAGATCCTCTATCCCGAGTCGGGCACGAACCTCTCGCCTGCTTGGCTCCGGCGCAAGGAGAGCAAGAGCGCGGACCTACGCACGATGATCGCAACGGGGTGGTACAAGTCGAACATCAAGACCTTCACGCGCAAGGCGCGCCGCAAGGGCGAGCGCACGCTCGTGAAGGTGGGGTTCGACAAGCGCACGCTGGCGCGCGACCTCGACCACCGCATCACCGACGTGCCGCTGTGGCTCGTCGCCACCTACAACGAGCACGGCTCGCTCGACGGCAAGCTCCCGGCGCGTCCGCATTGGGGGCCGTTCCTCGACTCGATGCGCTCTCGTGCGCCCCGCACTCGTCGGGCGGTCCGCGAGCGCGTGAAGGAAGCTCTGCGAACGGACCGCGCCCTCGCTGGCATGGTCGTCGTCAAGTGAGGCTCCGATGCCCTATCTGCCTCGCCCGTACACGCACGACACGGAGTTCCCCGAAGCCTTCGACCGCGACCTGCGCACGCAGATCGGGATGATCGAGGAGCAGGCGAAGCGCTTCTTCCCGAAGATCCCCTACTACTGCATCTCCAAGACCGTCGGGATCGCGCTCGCCGATCCGGTCACGAGTGCGCCTGCGCCCGTCGGAGGCGCGCAGCAAAACACGTTCGACCCGCTGTATGGCGAGATCGTCGATCCGTCGCTCGCGGGGCAGGCGTGGAAGCAACCGCACCGTGACGCGACGATCGCGGCAGGGGTCGAGGTGGAGCGGTACGGCGCTCCGATCGAGGTCCACGCTCGCGTCCAGCGCGAGATGAAGGACTACGACCTCAAGAAGTACGGCTTCGACGAGATGCGGGACTTGCTCCTGCACGTGCCCGCGTCGCTGCTCGATCGCGTGGGCATCACGGCCGTCGCCGGGGACAAGTTCATCTGGAACGGCGAGGAATACCTCACGCTCCAGGTCAAGGAATCGGGCTATTGGAAGAACACCAACATTCGGCTGTGGGTCACGATCATGGCCGAGCACAAGAGGCGCGGCGCGTGAGCGAGACCGACGGAACCGCTCTGTACAGCGCGCGCACCATCCGGGTTCACGCGCCGAACCTCGTCGAGGCCCGCGTCGATCTCGGGTTCGGGGTGGAGCTGACCCGTCTGCTTCGACTGGACAACGTGTCTACGGAGGGCCTGGACGACGACTCCCGAGCCCGCGCGACGCACTGTCTCGTGGTGCTCGCGGGCGGCAAACGACTACTCGTCCAGATCGACGACCCGAGCGTCTATCAGCACCCGCTCGACTGCCGGGTCTACCTGGAGGAGCGCACGCACGGCAGACTTGTGGGCCACACCGCAGGGCTGTCGCCGTCGGTGGACCCCATCTTGGAACTGTCCCCGTTCATGAACTGGCTCGGCGCGCGCGGCTTCAACGTCGATGACGTGAAGCTCGCGCTCAACGGCAACGGATACCACCGTGGCAGTCGCTCATAGCCTCGAAGACACGATGCGTCGGCACGACGCCGCGCTGCACGAGTGGCTCGGCGGCATCACCGTGGACTACGGGACGCACACGGACCTCCACGAACTCGTGACGATCGGCCGCGACAACCGGCAGATCCTCCGCGTCTTCGCCTCGCCTCAGCGCGCGATCGCGCAGGTGGTGGACCTGCTCGTCGCCTCGGGGTGGGTCGCAGGTGACAACCCGACGTTGCAGGCGGCGAACGCGCAGACGTTGCGCGACTATGCGGAGAAGAACTTCTCCGTGCTGCCGCTCCCGCTCATCTCGATCCAGCGCAACGACCCGGTGCCCAACCTGCCCGACTCGGGCGTGCCGAAGGTCTTCCGTCGGCAGAACTTCTCGCAGGCGAACCAGACCTGGGAGCGGCATCAGTGGCCCGGCGCGTACGAGACCACCTACACGGTCACGTTCTGGAGCATCAAGCGGTACACCGAGGTCTTCTTCCGCGAGTGGATGTACAGCCAGCTCGGCAAGATCGGTGTCGGCGAGCAGGAGTGCCTCATCCCGGTCGTGCATGACGAGCCGTGGGGGACGATCCGACAGCGGCTCGTGTTGGAGAGCAGCTCGGACCTGTCCGACCTCGAAGGCGAAAGCGCGCGGTACATGCGCTTCGAGTACACGCTGCGCCTGCGCACGTGGCACTTCCGCCAGCCGCTCGGGACCACGAGCTACGTCCACGACCTCGCCCTGCGCGAGTGCCCGATCGGCATCGGCTTCGACAGCGTGGACGCGCCGTACTCGAACCCCGGTATCGCGCCCGTCTCGCTCAACATGTTCTCGATCTACATGGGCGAGAACCTGATCCAGACGCAGTGGCCCAAGGCGGGTAACGCGACGGTGCGCAAGTCGCACAAGGCGAAGGACGGTCTGCGCTTCACGGTCGAGGCCCCCACGGACGAGGCGCTGATCTCGAACCGCGCCGTGCCGCTCGACATCAACGGCCGCGCCGTCCTGTCGCTCGCGTTCAACTACCAAGCGACCGCCGCGACGGAGATCGTCATCGCGTCCCGCGACCCTGGCGTCGTGCCGGTCACGTGGATCCCGAACCGCACGTTCGCTCTCCCCGCGCAAGCCGCGCCGAAGAAGGTGCAGTTCTTCACCGTCGTCGAGCAGCCGATCTTCTCCACGACGATCGTGGGAGCGGGCTCGGCCGCGATCGCACACCTCAGCGACATCAGCCTCGTCCACGTGCGAACGGTCGGGCGTGTGAATCCGAACAGCTCGACCCCCGGCGGTGGCGGCACGATCCACTCGTTCGTCGGGCTCGGCGACCACGCCTACCTCGTGGTCGTGTCGTTCGCGGCAGGCGCGGCAGCGGGCTCGATCGACGTGGACGGCACCCTGTACCCCGTCGATCCGACGGAGAGCGTGGGCTTCGCGGCGATCTTCACGCCTGCCGGAGGCGTCGCCTCGATCACCGTCCCCAGCGCGGTGCTGACGGACGACATCTACGTGCAGCCGTTCAACGGCTCGTGGCGGGGGACGGACGTTTGAGCGCGAAGACGTGCATCTGCAAAGGGCAGCCGCTCCACGTGCTCATCGGCGCGTGGTCGCAGCGTTCCAAGGCGGCCGTGGCGCAGGGCGTGGCGAACGGCAAGGCCACGGACTTCAAGACCCTCCAGCTCACCGGGATGCTCGTCCGCAAGCTCTCGGAGGGCACCTCGATGCCCTTCGACGCCCGCTACCGGAACCTGGACCATCACCTCCCCGACTGCCCCTGTTCGCCGCGTTTTCAGCCCCCTGCCCCTGCCGGATCCGCACCGTAGACACGCCCACCCGCCGCCTCCTAAACTGGCGTCAGCCAGGGAACTACCGGATGCCTCGAAGCTCGACACGACGAAGCCAGCCGCGCGCCAGCGACCAAGGGGAGACCCCCGTGGCAACGCCTGCCCCGACCGCGCCGACGCCGCTGCCTCCGACGGAGCCGATGATGCGCATCCGCAACCTCCGTGGACAGATGATGGAGTGCTCCGTTCTCACCGAGGACGGCCGGAGCCAGACCTTGCGCCTGGGCGCGCATGGTGTGTCCCAACCGTACGCAGACGCGCGCATCGACAGCTACACCCGGACCCTGGCCTCGCGCGGTCACGTCCGCATCGAACCCGCACACTGACACGCCCGCCTGAGAAGGAACTCTCCCTATGGCACAGTCCCCCGGCATCATCACGAACGAACTGGTTGCGGTCCCGACGCAGCCTCTCGCGGCCTCGACGCTCCCGGTCTTCGTGGGCGGCGCGACGAAGGGACCGATCGGCGTCCCCACGCTCGTGCAGAGCGAGTCCGGCCTGACGCGCAACTTCGGCAACGTGGTCGAGACCGACTACGGCCTGCTCGCGGCGGTCGAGTACCTCAAGCAGGGCGGTCAGCTCTTCTACCTGCGCGTCGCCGACTCGGCGGTCGCCACCGCGCTCTCGAACGTGCTCGGGCCGACGGGCAACAAGGCCACCGGCTCGGTGCTGCTCACGAGCAACCCGGCCGACGCGACGCGCGTCACGATCAACGATGGCACCACGGCCAAGACCTTCGAGTTCGACAAGGCGACGGCCGCGACCGGCTCGATCACCTTCACGGGGCAGCCGACCGACGCCGACACGTTCGTCCTCGACGACGGCGTGAACCCGGCGCTCACCTTCGAGTACGACACGGCCGCGAAGGCGACCGGCACGCTCGTGCTGGGCGGCCAGCCCGCCGACGGCGATCAGTTCCTCATCGGTGACGGTAGCTCCAACGTCACCTTCGAGTTCGACTCGAACGCCTCGGTCGTCGAGACCAACGTGCTGCGCCGCGTGCTCATCGGAGCGACCCTCAGCGACACGCTCACGAACCTGTTCAACGCGATCAACAACGCGCCGGGCTTCAACGTGACGGCGCTGTCGATCACGGGCGGCGATACCGTCAACCTCCAGAACGACAACTACGGGGTCGCGGGCAACGTCGCCATCACCGAGCCCGTCAACGTCTCGACCTTCCTGTCCGACACCGGCATGTCGGGCGGCGACGACCTCTCGGCCGCCGGTGCCAACGTGCCGATCGCCATCGGCGGCACCACCGCCGAGACGGTCACGAACACGATCAACGCGATCAACGCGCAGGGCGTGCTCCTGGCGATCACGGCCGTGCAGGGTTCGGGCACGTCGCTCAACCTCTCGAACGACGCGACCGGCACGGCGGGCAACGTCGCCATCACCGACAACATCAACAACGCGACCGTGACCGGCATGGCGGGCGGCACGAGCGCGGGCGTGATCTCGGGCAACGTCGCCGTCGCCGTCGGCGCGTCGGCCGCGCTCTCGGCGCAGAACCTCCGCGCCGCGATCAACGCGCAGACCGGCTACAACATCGTGGCGTCGGGCTCGGGCACGACCGTCACGCTGACCAACAAGAACATCGGCACGGCGGGCAACGTCGCCGTCACCGAGACCGACCCTGGTAGCTCGCTGACGATCAGCGGCATGTCGGGCGGCACCGCGAGCGGCGCGATCCTCGGCATGACGATCGCGGCGGCCACGCCGGGCTCGTGGGGCAACGCCGTGCGCGTCACGGTCGCGCCGACCATCGTCGCGGGCGCGCCTGCGGGCAACTTCGACCTCACCGTCGAGGCCCCCATCGGCTCGGGCGGCACGGTCCAGATCGTCGAGACGTTCTTCAACCTCTCGGCCGACTCCAGCTCGGCGCGCTTCGCCGAGACGATCGTCAACATCGGCGTCGTGAACGAGACGAACCCGTCGCGCTACATCGTCGTGGACGTGCTCGTCAACCAAGTGCCGATCGCGGGCGTGTACCAGCTCGGCGCGACGGTCAGCGGCGCGGACGGCATCTCGGCCCTCGCGTCCACCGACTACATCGGCACCGCGAGCGGCACGGCCGCGACCGGGATGCAGACCCTCCGCAACACGGAAACCGTGAGCTTCAACCTGCTCGCGGTGCCGGGCGTCACGCACAAGGACGTGATCGCGGAGATGATCGCCATCTGCCAGTTCCGGCAGGACGCGCTCGCCATCATCGACCCGCCCTTCGGCCTCGCGCCGCAGGAGGTCGTGGACTGGCACAACGGCGTCTCGTCGCTCGTGCCGAACGCGCCCACCGCGCCGCTCGACTCCAGCTACGCGGCCCTGTACTGGAGCTGGGTCAAGAACAAGAGCGACTACCTCAAGAAGTCGCTCTTCATGCCGCCCTCGGGCTTCATCCTCGCGGCGATGGCGCTGACCGACAAGCAGGTCGGCCCGTGGCGCGCCCCGGCGGGCCACCAACGCGGGCTCGTGAAGGGCGAGGCCATCGAGTACAGCCCGTTCCAGACCGAGCGCGACCTGCTCCTGGGCGGCGCGAACGCGGTCAACCCGATCGTCTCCTTCCAGGGCGGCGCGGGCTTCGTCATCTACGGCAACGAGACGCTCCAGCGGACGCCCGGTCCGGTGGATGCGGTCCACGTGCGCCGCATGATGATCTACCTCAAGGCGGCGGCGATCGCGGCCACGCGGAACATCCAGTTCGAGCCGAACGACCCGACGACGTGGCGCAACGTCGAGCTGGCCGTGCAGCCGATCATCGACTTCCTCGTGTCGCAGCGCGGCGTCAAGGTCACGAACAACGACGGCACGCGCCCGCGCGTGAAGTGCGACAGCGAGACGAACCCGCCGGAACTGCAAGCGCAGAAGACGGTGAACGCGAAGATTTTCATCTCGCACATCGACGCGGCGGAGACCCTCATCCTCGACTTCACGCTGATCGCCTCCGGCGTCGGCGCGCTGGCCTGATCCAACCCGAGCACACCGACCTCCAACGGAGCTACTGACCCATGCCCCTCGACACCTTGAACGCCGACCACATCGGTCAGGTCGGCGGCGGCTTCGAGCCGCAACGCGCCAACAACGGCCTCCTCTACATCGTGGGCCTCGCGGGCAACGAGAACGACCTCCTGTCGCTCTCGCTCACGAGCTTCCCGATCCCGAAGAGCAACGTCGGGATCATCGAGGTGCGCTACCTCAACCAGATCCGCAAGTTCGCGGGCACGCCGACGTTCGACGACCTGTCGGTGGTGTTCAACGACTACGTGGATCAGAACACGGCGAAGGTCATCGCCGACTGGTTCTACCTGTCGCACAACCCCGTGACCGGCAAGACCGCCTTCGCCGGGCAGTACAAGAAGAACGGCCGCGCCGTCCTGTACGCCCCGGACGGCACCGCCGACCGCGAGTGGGAGTGCCAGGGCATGTGGATCTCGACCTTCGATCCGGGCGACATCGACATGGAAGGCGAGGACCGCGTGCGGATCACCTGCACGATCACGATCGACAAGGCGATCTACAAGCCGTCCTCGATCGCGGCCTGATCTCCCTGACCTGACTCCCCCGCGCTAGACACGGTGTCTGGCGCGGGGGCTCCCAATCCCTTCGGCAACGTCGGAGACCCTCATGAGCGAACTCGGTTGGATGGACTACACGCTCCCCTCGCGGGGCGTGCTGTACGGGGGCAAGCTCCCCGGCGGGCGCGTATCCCTGCGCCCGATGACGGCGAAGCAGCAAGCGCTTCTCCAGACGCAGGGCGGCGGCGTGATCGGGAAGCTCGATGCCCTGATCGAGACGTGCTGCAAGCTCCCGGAGGCGCTCAAGCGCTCCGAGCTGCTCCTGACGGACCGCATGGCGATCCTGCTCGCGCTGCGCACGAAGACCTTCGGGTCGAAGTACAGCTTCGAGTGGCGCTGTCGGCACTGCGGGAACTTCAACCGCTCCGAGATCGACATCGTGGAAGAGCTGGAGGAACAGGCCGCCGCGCCCGACCTCAAGGAGCCGATCGAGGTCACGCTGCCGGGTGCCGACTGCATCATCGAGATGCGCTTCCTGCGCGGCTCCGACGAGGAGACGCTCATGCGCAACGCCAAGCGCATGAAGATGCAGTCCAACGACGGCGACGACGGCAGCTACCTCATGCGGGTGGCGATGCAGATCGTCAAGAAGGACGGCGAGGAGTTCGCCAACATCCTCGACAAGCGCAAGTTCGTCGAGAACCTCATCGCGTCGGACCTCGTGATCCTGGAAGACGAGGTGAACGACAAGGAACCCGGCATCGACACGCGGCTGTATCTCGACTGCTCGAAGTGCAGCGGGACCAACGAAATGACGATGCCCTTCACGGGCGAGTTCTTTCGCCCAAGGCGCGCTCGCGGTTGACCGCGAGACGATCGAAGCGAACCAGTTCTTCCTCATCTACCACGGCCACGGGTACACGCAGGGGGACGTGGATGGTATGACCCTGGACGAGCTGTTCGCCCGCTCCCAACGCCTGCTCAAGCAGAAGCAGGACGAGAAGCAGGCGCACGAGGAGGCGATGCGGAAAGCCCGTGCGGCGGCCAAGCGCAAGCACCGCTAGGCACCGCGTAGACCCGCCCTCCGCCAGCACCTACAATGCGCGGAACGACGGAGATCCACGATGCCGGGCGAGTACAACCGAGCCACCTTCCAGTACGACCCTGTGGGGTTGGGCCACACGTTCGATCACGTGATGGACAAGATCGAGTCGTTCCTACTCCAGAGCGGGTGGGAACGGCCGAGTTGGGACACGGGATCGCTCACGGTCACGCTCAGCACGGGCGCGGGTCCGAGCTTCGGCACCAAGAACTCCACCGAGTCGCGCTTCTTCCGACGCACGGACCGCAACACGCAGGACCGTTGGCGGTTCACCGGCGACGCGATCACGCTCCACGGCGGCATCGTCGTGAGCTACGACAACTCGGCGAGCGTCGGGTCGGAGACGGGACCGCAGATCGTCATCCAGACCTTCATCGAGAACGCCGCCGCCACGGGCGTGTACGTCGTGAGCACGGTCCCGCAGGTGACGACCGACGCGATCTCGGGCTCGGGCTCGGACGTGCGGTTCGGCTCGATCCGCCTCAGCCTCGACAACCTCGCGGTCAACAACTTCTTCCTCTACGGAGGCGAGGACGGGTTGTACATCGAGGAGGGCTCGAACGGGCTCAACACGAACCTCGGGCACGGCATGGTGATGACGTTCGGCCCGATCCCCGAGCTGCACGGCACGCGCGACTTCGCAACGAACTGGACCGCGCAGGGGCTCGTCGCCGACTTCCGGCGCAACTGCAAGTTCACCGCGTCGCGCAACGACCGCTTCGTGTCGAACGACGGCACGGACAAGAACTTCACCGCGTCGCTCCAGCCGATCACGCCGCGCGGCACCGCGTCCATCTACTCGCTCTCCGGCACGATCGAGAGCAACCGCGCGTACTACATCGGTGCGCAGGACAACTTCTTCGGGACCGGCGTGGGCGGCACGGCCGCGACGACCGCCGTGGACGTTGCCAGCTTGCTCCAGGTGAGTTGCAAGTTCGCGGCGAGCTTCGGCCTCGTCAACACGCCGCTCGACGGGCGCTTCCGCATCTCGCCGATCGTGATGCTCCAGCACCTCGCGCACGTGCAGTGTGGAGTGACGAGCGCCAGCGGCAGCAACAACGTCGCTTCGGCGACCAACAACCTGCAACTGCTCGACGTGCGAGCGTACCGACGGGTCTTCCGCATCGCGGCGGTGGACTACACGCTGCTCCCGTTCGTCAACATCATCGACGCCGTGACCGGCGCGACCTATCGCGTGGTGCGCATCGACGACAACGGGCGCTTCTCGCAGATCGGTATCGAAGTCCCGTCCACCCCCGCGTTGGTGCTGTGAACCGATGACCGCCTTCCTCCAAGCACAGCTCCCGAAGGTCTACGAGAGCAGCGTCCTCACCAACTACTCGAAGGTGGGCTTCACCTCGCACTTGTGCAGTGCGCTCAAGACGGTGGGCATGGTGCCGTTGGTCGGCCTGTGGCCGGTGGACATCATCGGGAACCCGGAAGCGGCCTTGGCGGATGGCATCTACATCTTCCCGTTCGACTATCCCGACACCTCGACGTTCCGCGTCTCGACCACGCTCTATCGACCGTGCTTCTATGTCGCGCTGTACATCGGCGACACGAGCACGATCCTCAACCCGACGCGCCTCCAGAACTACGTCCTGATCGACGACGCGGTGCGCCTCGACGGCGCGCCCACGTTGGACAACATCATCAACAAGCCGCGCGCTCGCGGCGTCTCGAACCAAGGGTACGCCGCGCTGACGAGCGATTACGGCTCGACCTACATCCACACGGGCGGGCAGGCGATCCAGAAGGCCGACTGGCTCGTGCGCACGGGCCACCCCGGCACCGACCAAAGTCTGCTCCCGGTCGGCCACTGGTTCGTCTATCTCGGCCCCGCCGGGCTCTTCATCTACGTCGGTTCCGGTCCGGCTCGAAGCCAGTTCGGCGACCTCCTGTCGTTCGGCGTGCTCTCCGTCGGATCGCGCATCCCCGGCCGCGCGAAGCCGGTCCTGGAGGACGCGAACCTCAACCGGATCAACCCGATGGTGCCGTTCCCGATGAACGACGCGGGCACGTCGAGCGAAGTCTGGAACACGAACAGCTCCAACGAGTTCTTCAACATCCTGCGGACGAAGGTCCACCGGATGCAGTTCAACGACAAGCTGGCGAACGCGACCAACACCGCGATCGTCAACTCCTATCTGTACAACCTGGAGAACGTCGAGTACCCGATGCGGCCCTACTACGGGCCGGACACGCGCCCGAGCCCGCGCCTCAGCTCCTCGGGCGGCGGTGCGCACATCCTCGGGCGCGTCATCCTCGTTCCCGACGGCCTGGAGTCGGACGCCAACCAACTCTTCGGCCCTCTCGTGCCGGAGCTGGACGCCGACGACGTGCGCCCGCAGTGGGAGGACGTGTTCACCGGCGAGGGCGTTCGATTCTGCGACGTGAGCGCGCCGCTCGGCGTGCGCATCGACCCGATCACGACGCTCGACTGGTATCTCGTGCCCACGTACAACACGACGCAGCTCGTGGGGCTCAAGATCGAGCCCAACACGCCCGGCACGATCGTCGATCAGCTCTCGGTCGGCACCCTCGTCCAGACCGGCGACGACCACTACAACCTCGCCACGTCCGGGTACGCGAGCAGCTTCCCGACGCCGACGACGGTCACGCTCACGCCCAGCTCGGGCAACTTCTTCACCGCGCCCGGCGGCGGCCAGGACAAGCAGATCGTCTCGATCCCCGCCTCGTCCACGGCGGCGACGCACACGGTCGATTTCGACATCACGCTCAACGTCGCCGACCCGGTGGACACGCTGTACCGGGTGCAAGTCACCATCCGCAACGAGGACGACCCGGTGACGGGCACGGCGTCGGCGGAAGGCTTCAACCCGATCCTCGTCCGCTACTTCTTCAACGGCGCGTACGTCACCACGCTGACGATCGAGTGCGCGGGCACGAACGCCGCGTACGTGAACAGCGCGGGCGGCCTCAGCTACAACCTCGTCCAGTACACGGCGTACGTCGCCAAGGACACGACCACCGGCACCGCCAAGATCATCGTGCGCTTCTCCGCGCAGCGTGACGACCCCGGCGTCACCACGCGCGGCTCGAACGGCGAGGTGAACAACTTCCACATCCTCAAGTTCCGCTACCTGTGAGCGTCGCGCATGGTTGCCTACACGCTCTCGGGTCTCCCGCTGCCCGACGGCAAGAACCCCCTCCTGGCCGCATGGGAAATCGAGGGCAGCCTCGTCATCGGCGCGGAGGTCAGCGGGACCGTCGTGGGCACGTCCGCGTTCGCGGGCGGTCTGCGGCAGACGATCGGGGCGAGCAACCCGCCCGGCGGCACTGAGCACGAGCTGGAGGCGACGGCCGCGTTCCCGGCGGGCGTCGTGGCCGCGAGCCTCGCGCTCCTGGCGTCGCTGACGCAGAAGACGGTCGGAGGTAAGGCGGATCTCGCGGGCAGCCTGGACGCGACCCTGGCGGCCGGAGCGGAGACCTACGGGTGGCACCCGCTCCCGGTGCTCGGCCGCGCCGAGTTCGGCGGCAGCCTGATCTTCCAGCCCGAGGTCAGCGGGACCATCGTCGGCACCGCCACGCTCACCGGCTTTGCGATGGTGGACTTCGGGGAGCTGATCCCCGTCAACGGCACCGACAACGTGGTCGAGGGCACCGCGACCCTCACGGGCGAGCCGGTCAACATCGGCACGCTGCGCTCGCCGCCCTACCTGTTCTTCAACGGCACGAGCAACTTCGTCTGGTTCAACGACGACACGGACGTGGACTTGAACGGCGGCACGAACTTCTCGTGCGCCGTGCTGCTCGACCCCGAGGTCGCGTTCACGAGCCAGTCGGGCACGGTGGTCGGCAAGCACGACCCGTCGGGCACGCAGCACGGATGGGAGGTCACGTGGGACAAGACCACCGGCCTCGCCACCGTGCGCGTCTCTAGCAACACCTCGGGCACGAACAACGTAGTGCGCCCGAACGCGACGGCCATCCGCACGCGCTCGATCCTCGTCTTCACCTACGACGGCACGGACATCCGCATCGTGCTCAACGGTGCCACGGACGAGGGCACGCAGACCACGACCGGCACGCCCGGCGCGATGTCCACGACCACCGCGAAGTTCGCCATCGGCGCTCGTGTGAACAGCTCGGTCACGGGCTCGAACTTCCACCGTGGCGCGGTGTGCGGCGTGTGGATATGGAACGCCACGCTCACGCTCGGCGAGGCGCAGTCGATCACCGCGCAAGGCGTCATCCCCGACGACGACATGCCGCAGCCCTCGGCGCTGCAAGCCGCGTGGGATCCCTACTCGATCGGATCGAACGGGCTCAACACGGCCTTCCACACCTGGATCGAGACGGTCTCCGCGCGCTCGCTGCAATCGGTGGCGTCGCCGCGCCCGCTCGTGCTCCCCGCCGACCTCGCTTTCGCCGCGCCGCTCTTCTCGGATCGGTGGGGGCTCGACTTCATCAACAACGGCGAGTACGGCCCCGACTCGAACCTCACCTCGAACTACCCGCTCAACTCCTCGACGACCGACGCGAGCGAGAACGGCACGTACCGGATCTTCACGCCGCCGACGTTCCAGACTCACCCGGCGATCGCCTCGGGCTTCCGTGACTTCCGCACCGACATCACGCTCTTCGTGCGCGGGCGCAAAGGCTCCACGTCCAGCGTGGACGTGATCTTCTTCCAGTTCCTCGGGATCCGGCTCTTCTACGACAACGCCACGCGCGACCTGTTCCTGTTCAACGGCACCACCGGCACGCCGGATCGGTACGACTATGGCCGCCTGCAACCGCTTTCGGGCGGGCTCCCGGCCGTGTTCTGCCTGCGCTGGAACGTGGTCGATCAGACGCTCTCGCTGCACATCGGCAACGTGAAGACGGAGCCCAACGCGATCACCGCGACGGGCACCGGCACGACGAGCACCGGCCTCGACCTCTGCGACAACGCCGACTACAAGGACGCGCGCGTCATCGCGGCCTGCATCACCGACGATGCGGTGCAGACCATCCTCAACGAGCTGTCCTCGCTGGCGATCGACAGCTTCGAGATCGTGCAGCAAGAGTGGCGCTGGGCGATGCAAGCGCGCCCGGACACGTCGCTGCTCTTCGGGCACTTGGTCACGGACTACCCGCCCAACGACCCCGACCTCACGCCCGAGACGCTCTTCGTGCAGCGCGGTGCGACGGGCACGTTGGAGCTGGCGGGGCAGCCGAACGACGGCGATCGCTTCACGGTGAGCGACGGCGGAACGATCCGCACCTTCGAGTTCAACTCCTCGGGCGGCGTCACGGGCTCGAACATCGCGGTCACGATCGGCGGCACCGTGGCGATCACGATGGACAATCTGATCGCGGCCGTGAACGCGAGCCCGCTCAACCTCACCGCCGGAGCGCGGAACAACTTCGACGCTACCGGCGACGGCGTGTTCGAGGGCGCGTGGACGCGCCTGACGCACGACCAAGTGCCGGTGAGTCCGCAGAGCATCGTGCAGACCGTGGCGATCACGATCCCGGTCAACGCCTCCGGGAAGCTGTTCGCTACGGGCATGGCGCGTGCCTATCAGATCGACGAAGAGCTGCCGATCACGGTCAGCGATCAGCGCATCTTCACGCTCGGCACCGCCTTCCGGTACACGGACGAGCCGTACCCGGTGATGGAGCCCGAGGACGATGACACCGGCGGCGGTGGCGCACTCCCCTTCCAGAACCCGCTCCCCACGATCGTGTCCGTCACGGCCGACGTGGCCCACAACGTCGTCGCCACCGCGAACGCCGGACCTACCGACGCCGGGCCGGTCTTCTTTTGGTGGGAAGTCGAGATGGAGAGCGGCAACACCGAGACCGTCATCCGCATCGACGAGCAGGAAGGCACGTTCTCGCTCAACCGCGATCAGGTGGACACGTTCACGATCCCGGTCGGGCTCGACTTCAAGGACAAGCGCATTCGCTTCGTCATCCAGTCGAAGATCGACCCCGATCAGGTGTGGGCGTCGCTCTACGAACGCATGGAGGGCGACGAGTTCAACAACGACCCGCCCGAGGTCATCATCATCCCCGGAACGGGCGCGCCCGAAGTGCCGCCTGCCGTGGACCTGGAGATCGCTCTCGCGGAGCAGGCGTTCGCGCTCGAAGCCGAGTCGGCTGCCGCGCTCGGGCAGCTCCGGCTCTCGAACCGCTCGCGCTACAAGCTCGCCCGCGTGTTCATCAACACCGACGAGTCTCCGCGCCTGGAGGATCGCAACCCCGACGGCCTGGAGTTCGGGCTCCTGCCGTCGCTCGCGGACTTCGAGGATCTCGGCACCGAGTATCAGACGCACCGCGTCAGCTCGAACGAGGTGGGCTTCCTCGACCTGATCGCGGTGGCCTACTACGGCGCGGGCTTCGAGGAGCTGTGGTGGGCGGTGGCGTACGCGAACCGGATCATCGACCCCGAGCGCGACATGTTCCCTGGGCAGGAACTCGTGATCCCGAGTCGCACCAAGCTCACCGCGTTCCTGACGCGCAAGCCGGAGGCGGTGAGCTGACATGGCCTTCTCCGACAACGCCATCGGCTTCTACCTGGAGATCGAGGACACCACGTTCTCGACCACGCTCCAGCGCGCGCAACGCTCGTACGACCTCTACGTCAAGGCGCTGGAGAAGTACAACGCCCGCGCCTTCAAGAGCGCGACGAGCGCGCTCGGCAAGATCGAGGAGATGATCGAGGCGGTCTCCGAGCTGCCCAACACGACGGTCGCGGCGCTGCGGAAGTCCGGCCGCGAGATCGCCAAGGCCGTCAAGCCGTTCACCGTGAAGGTCAACCTCGACTTCACGGTCACGTCCGAGCGGAAGCTGTCGAAGCTCGTCGGCAAGGCCGTCGTGGACGCGCTCACCGACGCGAAGATCCGCCTGACGCAGGGCAAGCGGATGCGGATGCCGCCCGACCTCGTGGGCCGCTTCGACCTACCGCGCTTCGAGGAGGGCGGCATCGTCAAGGGTCCGAACAAGGCGTTCGACTCCGTGATGGCCCTGCTCAAGCCGGGCGAACTCGTGCTCCCGGCCGACGTGACCAAGCAGCTCACCGAGATGGCCGGGCGCTTGAAGGACGCGAGCGGCAAGTTCACCAAGGCGAGCGGGCTCGCGGAATCGCTGGCCGAGGTGGACAACCTGTCCAAGGGCCTCATGCGCCTGCGCGGCGCGCTCGATGCGGGCCTCGCGGATCCGAAGGAGATCAAGACCTACAACGAGGGCGTCGCGCTGCTCGCCAAGCGCGTGAAGGATCTCGACAACGAGACCGCGAACCTCGCGTACTCGACGAAGGTGCGTCTCGCTCCGGCGATCACGCAGGCGCGCGAGTCGCTGGAGAAGTTCCAGGACCAAGGCGCGGACACCGGCAAGGTGTTCGAGAACCTGTTCAAGAAGATCCTCGGCCCCGCGCGCTTCCTGGCGCTACACCGCGCGCTCTCCGATGTCGGGGAGGTGTGGCAGGGGATCAAGGAGGCCGGTGTCGGCGTGTTCGACTCGCTCGGCGGCGAGAAGATCGGCGACGCGATCGACAACCTCAACAAGATGAACTCGTTCCTGGGCCTGAGCCGGGACGGGTTGCGCGACGTGAAGAACGCCGCCTTCGAGACGGCCGCCGAGATGGGCGCGGCCGTGTCCGTCGATCAGCTCACCGCGTCGATGGCGAACCTCGCCGAGCAGGGCGTGCGCGACGTGAAGATGCTCACGGACCTCGCTACGGTCACGAGCCTCGCGGCCGAGGGCATGGACATCGCGGCCGACACCGCGAACAAGTTCGGCTACGAGCTGACGCAATCTATCGGCCTCTCGAACGAGCAGTTCGCGGGCGTCTTCGCCAACATCGGGCAGCTCTCGAAGACCTTCAACGTCTCGGGACAGCAACTCACCGAGGAGACCGTCGCCAACGTCGAGCAGATGGGCGCGGCGCTCCGGCAGATGTCGAAGGAGGACGCCGAGGTCACGATCGAGAGCATGAACCGGCTCGGCTCGGCGCTGCACTCGAACTTCATCGCCGCTGCGCCGGAGATCCGCGAGACGCTCGCCAAGGCGTTCGAGGGCGGCCCCGAGAACATCGAGGCGATGCAGCAAGCCTTCCTGCTCACCGGGAAGACTACGGATCAGCTCCGCGAGACCCTCCAGTCCGGCGACATCGGTGGGCTCTTCGACTCGATCGCTGAGCGCGTGAAGGGCCTCTCGACCGATCAGCTCCGCGCGCTGTCCGAACAGGTCGGCGTCTCGGCGGGCGACCTGCAAAAGCTCGGAGACAGCGTGTCTAGTCTCAACGAAGACCTCGCCATGAGCGGGACGGTCCTCGTCGAGAACGGCGACGCGCTCGGCGTCCTCCAGGAGCGCGCGACGAACAACAAGACGACGTTCCAACAATGGGCTACGTCGGTCGGCAACTCGGTGTCCAACTTCGAGCTGTTCGGCGTGAAGATGGGCGAGGTGCTCGACCTGACCAAGGAGTTCAACGTCGCGCAGATCGCGTCGATCGCCTACCTGGGCAAGGTCGGGATCGAGGCGATCGGAGCGGGCGCGAAGCTCCTCAAGGGCTTCGGCGGCGTGCTCGGCGGGCTGACCGGCAAGCTCGCGGGGATCGGCGGGGCCGTCACCGGCGGCGCTGGCGGTGCGGGTATCGGCGGCGCGATCACGGGGATCTTCACCGGACTCAGCGCGGGCCTGACGGCTCTCGCGGGCGGCGTGGCGGCCCTCGGCGCGGTCCTGCTCTCGCCCCCCGGCATCGCCTTCACCGTGAGCCTCGTGGCGACCGTGCTGGCCCTGGGCGCGGCACTACGGCTCGCCGAGCCCGCGATCAAGGTGTGGGGCGACGTGGCGATCGCCGCGATCGAGGGCGTCGTGAAGGCGTTCGGGATGTTCATGCCCGTCATCCAGACGTTCATCGAGACGGCTGGCACCGTGCTCGTCGCTACGCTCGACAGCGCGGTCGAAGCGTTCAAGGCCATGCTGGAGGTGGACCCGGCGCACCTGTTCGCCATCGGCCCGGCGCTGATCTCGATCGCGGGCGGCGTGACTGCTCTCGCGGGCGCGATGGGTGTGCTCGGCGCGGTGCAGCTCGGCAGCGCGATCTTGAGCCTCATCACCGGCGGCGTGTCCGAGGGGCCGACGAGCTTCCTCGAAGGTCTCCTCCAGTCGATCGCCAACCTGACGGTCTCCGCGCCCGAGCAGATCAAGAACCTCACCGCCACGGTCAACAACCTGGGCGGGTTCGTGCTCGCGTACGCGCGCCTCACGGAGACCGTCCGTCAACTACCGACCGACGGCTTCTTCGGCGGCCTGTTCGGGGACAACGCGGCCGACAAGCTCACCGAGCAGGCCGGTCCGTTCCTCGACGCCATCGAGAAGCTCATGGCGCGCACGTCGGCCGTCCAGGGGCTCGGCCAACCCTCCCGCGTCCCTCCGGTGAACCCGCAGGCGATCCAGCAAGTCGTCCAGGCCGAGCTTGCCCGCGAGCCCCGCGAAGAGCTGGGCGACAAGCTCGACGCGATCGTGGGGCTCCTGGAGCGCCTCGTGGGCCTCCAGGCGAGCCCGCCCCCCGGTAGGACCGAGCCCTCGGCCGCCGCTCTCCGTGCTCCGCGCCAGGGCAGCGCCTTCTCCCGCGACCTCGCGGCCGGAGATCACTAGCCGTGGTTGACGCGAACCTGGGCGACCGGCTGACGTTGGCGATCGACCCCGAGTGGCCGCACCGCTCGCTGTGGCAGCACCCTCTCGGGACGCTGCTCCGCTTCACGTACACGGATTGGGAGGGGGGCATCTCCGAGTCCATCTCGCCGAACTACAGCGAGACGGATGTCGTCGGCCGCGCCGAGCCGCACAAGGCGTGGATCAACAACCCGAGCCGCTCGATTCAGATCGGCTTCCGCTTCCGCGTGCAAGGCATCAACTCCACGACGCAGCAAGCGATCGAGGAAGAGGTCATCCAACCCGCGCGCTGGCTCGACGCGCTCAAGTACCCGGTCTACAACCCGCAGCAAGACATCTCGTACGCGCCGCCGCCGGTCATCCTCAAGATCGGCACGCTGCTCACCGCGCGCTGTGTCCTCACGGGCGGGGACATCGAGTGGCAGTTCGAGCCGATGGACCCTGACCTGCTCCTGCCGCACGGCGCGAACTTCTCCGCCACGTTCGAGGTCGTTCGCACGTTCAAGTCGGACCTCAGCTACTTCCCGAGCGGGCAGAGCGGCGGTCCCGTCTCGGGGGTGTGGCAGTGACGACGGGCTCGCTGACCAACGTCGTCGGCACGCTCTCGCTCCAGAACGGCGGGGGTGCGCTCGACCTGCCGTTCCATCAGTACCTCGAAGAGCTGTCGGTCGAGCTGACCACCGGCGGCGCGTGGACCGCGAACATCACGCTCTTCGATCCTGGCTTCGACGAGCTGGAGCTGGCGATCATCGCGGCCGAAGGCGACCGCAACGTGTCCTTCCGCTTCGGTTGGGACGACGTGTCGAACTCGGTGCAGCGCGCCTTCAACGGCTGGATCGTGCGCTACCAGCCCGAGTTCATGCCGCACGGCACGAGCCTCAACCTGGAGATCATGGCTCGCGCTCCGGGCAAGCAGGTGCTCGACCGGCAGGTGCGTTCGTTCGCCGAGGGTCGCCTCGCGTCCGACATCGTGGCCGAGATCGCGGCGCTCAACGGCTGGCAGGCGTTGATCGAGCCCACGAACGCGCCGCTCGACACGCCTTTCAGCTCGAAGGGCGAATCGGACTTCAACTTCATCCGCGATCAGCTCCTCAAGCAGTCGCGCAGCGCGACCGGCGGCAGCGACTACCTGCTCTTCTTCGACGAGGAAGACCGGCTGCACTTCCACACCTCGCGGTACGTCGCGGGGCAGACGCACTCGTACACGCTCGCGCGCGACATGGCGGGCGAGGTGCTCTCGTTCACGCCCACCGACGCCGCGATCTTCGGCGTCCTCCAGGGCGGCGGCAACGCGAAGTTCACCTCTCCGGTCAGCGCGCAGGGCGGCACGGCCGAAGTCACGGCGAGCGCGGGTGCAGGCGTGTCGAACGAGGGCGCGCCGACCACGGCGGACTCGGCCGCCAAGGCCAACGTCGGCACGGGCACCCACAGCTACGTCAACCTGTACTCGCGGTATCCGGCCGAGGTCGAGCGCATCGCGCGTGCGCGGCACGAGCACTATCGGCGCTTCGCGTACCAAGCCGAGATGAGCGTGCGCGGAACGCACCGCGTCCGCCCGCTCGATTACGTTCGCGCCGCGATCCTCAAGACGAACGGCGAGGAGCACTACCTCTCGGGGAACTTCCAGGTCTTCAAGGTCAAGCACAACTTCGGCGCGGGGTCCGACTGGACCACCTCGTTCGACCTCCTGCGCGAGGGCCTGTCGTCGCAGGCAGGCACGGAACCGCTCACCGCGTCGCAGTCCATCTCGCCCCCCGAAGCGTCGGGCGACGGCGGGGAAACCGTCAACGTCCCGGTGGAAGCATGAGGCGCGACCCGTACGATCCTGGCGAGCGCTTCCCCGGCCTGTACCGGGGCTCGATCGAGGTCGTCAACGACCCCGAGCAGCGCAAGCGATACCGCGTGCGCGTGGGCAACATCCACCCGCAAGAAGTCGAGACCGACCACCTACCGTGGGCCGAGCTGGGCGCGACCTTCGGCGGCGGCAACTTCGGCGACCTTCCCGCGTTCAAGATCGGCGACCCGGTGTGGGTCATGTTCGAGGCGGGCGATCGCCGTCTGCCCGTCATCATGGGCGGCATCCTCAACTTCGAGGGTGGGATCCCGCCGCTGCCGAGCGAGCAGACCGGGGACTACGAGCGCACGACGCAGCGCTGGGTGCGCGTCGATCGCGTGGGCAACAAGATCGAGATGTCCCCGCTCGACGAAGAGCAGTGGATCAAGCTCGAAACGCCCGACGGCTCGTACGTCCGTGTGAGCGCGCGCGATGGCGGCATCGTGCTCAACGCCGAGGGTCGCGTCGTGATCCAGTGCCAAGCGGCCGACGTGACCGCCGAGGAGAGCATCACGGCCGTCACGAAGCAGCTCGTGGCCGACGTGGAGGACGAGGCGACGCTGCGCGTGCGCGGCACGGTCAACATCCGGGCGGAGGACGAGATCAACATTGGCGAGTACCAACCGCCGACCACGGGCGCGACCCCGCCGCTGCCCGAGACTACGCCGACGATCAACATCAAGGCGGCGTCGGTCGTGAAGGTCGAGAGCGCCGACCTGATCGACGTGGACGCGACCGGCGAAATCCAAGTGGACTCGGCGTCGAAGATCACGGTCAAGTCGGTCAACGACATGCGCCTGGAGTCGGACGCGAAGCTCGACATCGTGGTCGAGGGCGACGCGACGCTCGACATCGAGGGCAAGCTCACCGCGACGGTGCAGGGCGACGCGCTGCTCGACGTGGAGGGCACTACCACGATCGAGAGCGCGCAGAAGATCGAAGTCAACGGCAGCGCCGACATCGAGGTCAACGCCACTTCCACGTTCACCGTCACCGCCGGGTCGAACTTCTCGATCGACGGCAACGCCAACATCGCGGTCGATGCGACCGGCAACATGGACCTGACGGCCGGGGGGCTTATGACCCTCTCGTCGAACTCCCGGATCGAACTCTCCGCGCCGGTCGTTACGATCGACGCGCAATCCCTGGCCGAGCTGCTCGGAGGCTCCACCGTCCGTGTGGACGGCGGCGTGATCCTGATCGGCTAGACACCGTGTCTACTACACACCCTGCATCGAGGGCTCTATGGCTTGTGGAACCTGTCCCGACGCTGTGACCGCGACGCTGCGCCGCAAGGTGCAAGCGGAGCTGGACAAGCTCCGGGCGATCACCAAGCTCACGGGCTTCTTCAACGACTCCTTCGGGGCCACCGCAGGCGTCGCCGTGTCGGACGTGGACGGGGCCGTCAACTCGATCCCGAGCCCGGTGCCTCTCGACTTCCTGGGCATCCTCCAGTACGTGACCTGCCCCCTGACGCCGCTCGCGCTCGGGCTCGGCCTGTCGGATCTCACCGCGCTCGACCCGAACGCGCAGCTCCAAAAGGTCAAGTCGCTCGGCACGGGCAACATCGACACCGCGCGCGCCAACTACGAGAAGTCGCTCAACAACTCCGTCAACGCGAAGCTCATCGAGCAGGCGCGCCGGTACGAACGCGAGATGCGCCGTCTCCAGTTCGACGCCAACTCGTTCGCCGAGGCGCTCGTGATCTCGGCCGTCGTGCAGATCGTGTGCGGGCAGGACGAGTTCACCCAAGGCCCGTTCCAGGCGTTCGCCACCCTGGCGCAGGGCTTCTCGTTCACCGGCGGCGTGCCGAGCACGCTCGATCAGAATCTCGCGGCGCTGATCCAGCGGCTCTCGCAAGGCGAGGCGAAGTTCAAGGCGCTGCGCGGGGAGCTGTTCTAGTGGCCCGCGTCAAGCTCAAGGGCGACTACCTGACCTTCGAGTGCCCCGGCTGTGGGCTCACGAAGCGCTTCCGCGTGCGCGGCGAGGGCAGCGATCCGAAGTGGGAGTGGAACGGCGACGCGGACAAGCCGACCGTGAAGCCGTCGCTGCACTCTCGGTGGGACGAAGGTGAAGAGCACACGCCCAAGTGCTGTCACCTCATCATGACCGACGGCAAGATCGAGTTCTGCGGCGACTCCACGCACGCGCTCGCGGGCCAGACCGTCGAGATGAAGGAGATCGCCTGATATGGGCCTCCCGGTGGTAGCAGGCGACATCGGCGGGCCGTACGTGTACCCGAGCGTGCCGCCGGTGTACGCCTCGTTCCCGATGACGGCCGGGTCGGCGAAGACCTTCTTCAACGGCCGGAGCGTGATGCTCTTCGGGCAGGCGCTCACCGGAGGCGGACCGATCATCTCGGCCACCCTCATGACCTCGAAGACGTTCGTCGAGGGGCGTCCGGTCCTTCTCGTGGGGGCCATGACGATGCTGGGCACGGGCTGGCTCAACGGCGTCCTGCAAGGGGGCGGTGCGCCCGCCGTGTTCACCAACTGACTGTAGATGGGCGCGGAGACGCGCCGTAGACTTACGCTCCGATGCCCACTCCCGACCTGCAATCCGCGACCGAGATGCGTGGTCTGGCCCTTCCGGCGACGAAGGGTCCGGGTGGGTATTTCGAGTCGAAGACGCCCGCTGATACCGCGTGGGGCGATCTCCTGCTCGCGCTCATGACGCCGCTCGGCGGACGCTTCATGCGCCGTCAACTCGGGAGCGCGCTGTACGACCAACTCTTCGAGCCGGTGGTCGAGGGCGACTTCCCGCTCGTGGACTACACCATCCGGCAAGCGTCGGACCGGCAGCTCGTCAACGTGCGCATCGCGCGCACGGCGATCAAGGAGATCCCGCGCGGCATGGAGATCGGCGTCTTCTTCCGCCTGCGCAGCGACCTCGCGGTCGAAGAGCAGCGCACCGTCCTCGTGCCCAAGTCGTTCATCGGAGGCTGAGCCGTGGTCGAAACTCCCAAGCCCCCGACGATCAACTACACCGGACGCGACTTCGCGCAGGTCCGCGCCGACCTCGTGGCGTTCGTGCAAGCCACGCGCCCGGAGGATCTCACCGACTTCCAGTTGTCGAGCCTGGGCGGCTTGCTCCTCGACCTCGTGTCGTACACGACGGACTTGCTCTCGTACGGTCAGGATGTCACCGCGCAAGAGGTCTTCCTCGCCACCGCGCGGCGCTATGACTCCGCGCTGCGCTTCGCCCGCTCCGTGGGCGCGCCCGTGCGGGGCGCGACGGCCGCGAGCGTCGAGGTCGTGAGCACCACGCTGACCGCCAACGTCGTCACCTACGGCGCGATCGTCCCGGCCGGGCAGTTCCTCACCGGCGCGAACGGCCTGCGCTACGAGGTCGTCGAGGAGACGACGATCGTGCCCGGCTCTTCGACCGTCACGCTGACGCTCAAGGAAGGGCAGACGTTCACCGAGAGCTTCACGGTCACGAAGCAGCCGCGTCAGGAGTTCCGCACCGCGCGCGGCGTGGTCGAGCAGGACTCGTGGCAGGTGTTCGTGGGCGACCCGACCGACCCGACGAACGAGTGGACGCAGGTCGGCAACGTCGCGCTGGAGACCGACGACACGGAGACGTACGAGGTCTTCTTCGACGGCCAAGGCCGCCTCACCGTGCGCTTCGGCGACGACCTCGCGGGTGCGATCCCCGACGCCGACGTGACGATCATCTACCGCACGACGAGCGGCGCGCCGGGCAACACAGGCATCAACACGATCCGAGGCTCGATGCAGGTCTCGGTCATCGGCACGGGCACGACGGCCTCGATCACCCTCCAGAACACCGGCGGTGCCGCGACCGGCGGGCAGAACCGCGAGACCGTCGAGGAGCTGCGCCGCTCGATCCCCGCGTACATCCGCACGCTGGATAAGGTCATCACGATCACGGACTACCAGGAGGCCGTCGAAGCCTTCACGGCCGCCGCGCTCGCGTTCGTGGACGTGCCGCAGTCCTCGTACCAGGGCAACATCGTCCGCGTCCACGTGTGGGACACGGAGCAGTTCACGTTCGTCTCGACGAGCCCGGTGCAGGGCACGACGACGGCGATCGCCTATCAGCGGTACGTGCAGTCGCCGACCTCGCGCAGCTACGACGTGCAGGCGTATCTCCGCCCGCGCACGATGGTCAGCGTCCACAACGTCGTCATCCGGCCGACGATCGCGCTCGTGGACCTCGACCTCGGGGCGATCGAGTACGACACGTCCAACGCGATCAAGGACGTTCACGAGGGCATCGTGCGCGCGATCGTCGGGCTGTTCGAGTCGTCGAGCGGCTTCCTCGTGCGCATCTCCGACCTGTACAAGGTCGTGCTCGGCGTGCCGGGCGTGCGCGGCTTCACGCTCAAGCGCGTGGTGTTCGAGCACATCGACTTCACGGACCCGAACAACGGCACGGTGATCGAAGAGTTCCGCACGGACACGGACCTCGACGGCAGCGAGGGCGGACCGTTCCAGCCCCTCAAGGACATCGAGATCCCCGGCACCTCCGCGCTCGCCTACTACGACGACGCCTTCCTGTACAACAACGAGATCCTCTTCAACTCGGAGATCGACCTCACCGCCATCCAAGCGATCAACCTGCGGTCGCTCGTTTTCACCCTCATCGCAGACTAGGAGCACCAACCTCATGCCCGCCCTGACTCAGTACGGACAACAACTCGGCCTGATCGACGACCGTCGCGCTCTCCTCTCGCTGTCCACGAGCCCCGCTCAAGTGGACCAAGGGGGCATCGCGCACATCGTCACGAAGCTGCGCCTCTACGACAACACGTCCACCGCGACGAAGACGATGAGCAGCAACGTCTTCAACCAGCCCGGCGGTGGCGGCTACACCGAGAAGACCATCTCGAAGGCCAACTGGACGCCCTCCGTGGGCGGCGGTGGCGACGTGGAGATGGTCCTCGCCAACCAGACGTTCACCGCGTCGGGCGGCTCGATCAACAACGTGCAGGGCGCGTTCATCACCGACCCGGCCGGGAACGAAGTCGCGTGGTGGGAACGCTCGTCCGTCGTGACGCTCGCCCTCGGCGACTCGATCACCGCCGACACGCTCACCATCCGCATCGTCTGATCCACGCCGGGAGCTGAGGCGTGGTGCTCATCACAGGAACCGTCGCCGCGTCCGCAGGCGCGGCGACAACCTCCATCTACGGGGAGCTTGACTCCTTTGCGGGTGCGTCGATTTTCTACATCGGCCTCTCGTACATCCCCGGATCGGAGATCCTGCAAGCGGGCACCTTCCTGGAGTGGTTCGCCGAGACGCCCACCGGGGGCGGCAACTTCGGCGACGCCCCTCCGCACAACGCGCGCGTGCGCGCTCGTGCGCAGCTCTCCGGCACGCTCAAGCAGGACGCCTATCTCGGCGCGGACGATCCGACGCCGGGCTCGGGGATCGTCGAAGGCACGGCCACGCTGACGGGCACGCTGCGCGTCAGTGCGCGGATCCAGAACACCGCCGCCCAAGGGCTCGCGCAGCTCTCCGGCCTCGGTGCGTTGACGCTCTTCCTCCAGGGCGAGATCAACGCGGTCGCGGTAGTCACCGGACTCATCCGCAGCATCACGTTCCCCGAGCTGCCGGTGGAGGTGCTCACGCCGGTGCTCGGCCACCGTCCGTGCTTCCCGCTCTGGATCTACAAGACCGACGTGACCCACGTGGACAACCTGTCTGTCAACGGACAGTTCGTCGTGGGCCTCTATCAGGCGTTCCTCGTCGGCCCCAACTTCCTGCCGACCCCCGGCGACTTCATGGCCGACCGTGGCGCGCTGCCGAACTCGATCGGGATGCGCGTCGTGACCGACATCCAAGGCGACGGCGTGGACGAAGAGGTGGTGCTCTTCCGGCGTCCGCGCGAGGGTGAAGTCGTCGTGGTGCTCAGCGGCACGGTCGTCTTGCGATGGGACGACGCGGACGGCATCTGGAAGACGTACCGCACGCTCCCGCAGCGAGCGCTCGACGGGCTGCGCCTGTTCGAGGTGCTCGACCCGACTGGCGTGTACGACTACTACGCGCGGATGCTCGGGCTCAAGTACGTGCAGCTCTCGCTCGACACGGAGCGGATCCTCGACTTCATCGACCCGAACCTGTGTCCGACCGCGTACGTGCCGGTGCTCGCGCGCAACTTCGGGTGCCCGGTGAACGCCGACAGTGAAGAGGTCGAGCAACGCGAGCTGATCCGCAACTGGATCCCGCTCATGCAGCTCAAGGGCCTGGAGCAGGCGATCCCCGTCGCGCTCCGCGCGCTCGGCTTCGATGGGTACGCGACGGCCGTGTGGGTCAAGCCCGGCGGCGCGGCCGACGAGTTCATCGAGCGGCCGTTCACCTACGACAACACGCTGCCCTCGGGCTCGGCCGACGAGTATTACCCCGCGTCGCAGGTGGCGATCCACCTCAACAACCCGGACGGCACCCCGCTCCAGGTGATCGACAGCGGGACCAAGCTCACGGTCGCCAAGTTCCTCAAGGAGAACGTGCTCCCGGCGCACGTCATGATCCGCACGTTCACCACGGACGTGCCGGTCGGCACCGAAGAGATCGCGGTCCACGACGGCAACGCGATCGCGGTCCTCAACGACGTGCGCGTGGCGATCGTGGTCGCGGCGGCCGGTCCTGCTACCGTGGCGATCAGTGGCTCGGTGCTCCCGATCAAGGGCACCGTCGTGGCGCAGGCCAGCCCGGCGACCGTGGCGATCAGTGGCGAGGTGATCGGATGAAGGTGAACGAGTTCATGCGCATCAGCGGCGAGCTGCGCGTCACGCACATCCCCGCCGACCTGCTCCGCGACGACAAGCCGCTCGCGCCGGACATCATCGACCTGCTCGTCGCCAACGGGCGGGTCAAGATGCACCGCTACTCGAACGTGATCGTGGACCAAGGGTTGACGGCCGTCTCGCGCATGATCGGCCACGGCCTCGGCTTCCCCGCCGTCGGCGCGTACGGCGTCTCCAGCGTCGCCGACCTGCGCGTCACGACGATGCACCTGGGCACGACGCTCAACCCGCCCGCTCCGGCGACCACCGACACGGCGATCTCGGAGAACCCGCCGAGCTACATCATCGGCTCGGTCACGGCCTTCTATCCGAGCGCAACCTCCGTCACGCTCGCGGGCGTGCTGCCGCAGGCGGCCAGCTCGCTCAACGGGTTCGCCTTCACCGAGGAGGGTCTGCTCCTCGCCAACGGCGCGCTCATCGCACACGTGACCTTCGCCCCCGAGGTGAAGATCCCGAGCCACGCGATCCAGTTCGAGCACACCATCACCGTGAGCCGTCCGTGAAACACCGGCGCAAGAAGACACGCAAGCAGGGCAGCGGCCAACGCGACAACGCGAAGGACCGCCGTCCGGCGCGCGATCGCCGCAAGCTGCAAGCGGAGTGACCTATGGCCGAAGTACCCGAAATCCCGATCGACGGCATCCCGGACCCGGAGAGCACGGACCTCCTGGACGACGAGAACATCTACCCGCTCCTGGAGACGATCCAGGGGCCGCCGTCCGCCGACTCGGTGGGGCCGGAAGCGGGCAACCGTCAACCGCGAGCGCTCGACATCCGCACGGAGACGCTGCGCGCGGCGATCAACAAGATCATCACGGTCGCCAACGCGCTCAACGACAACTTCCTGCACCGCGACGGCGCGAGCGCGCAGGTGGATGGGCTTCCGAGCCCGAGCTACATGCGGGGCAACCTCGACATGGGCGACAACCCGGCCGCGCCCGTGCTCCACAAGATCGTGAACATGGCCGCCGGTACGGCTGCGACCGACGCGGTGAACAAGGCGCAGCTCGACGCGCTGCAAGCCTTCCTCGACAGCCTCCAGACCGATCTCACCGGCTGCCTCTTCACCGACGGCACGAATCAGATGCTCGCGCCGCTCAACCTGGGCGGCAATCGCGTCGAGTTCATGGCCGAGCCGATCAACCCGTCGGACGGGGTGACGAAGAACTACCACGACAACGCCTTCAACGCGATCAACACGGGGTACGTGAAGCGCGACGGCAGCCTCGCCATGTTGGGCAACCTCAACCTGGGCGGCTTCAAGATCACGAACATGAACCTCGCCGCTCCGACGCAGGACGGCGACGGCGTGTCGCGCGGCTACCTGCTCCAGGTGCTCTCGGCGATCGCCGTGACGCCGCCGGGCACGGTCGCGGCCTTCGCGGGCGACGAGATCGTGGTCCCGGCCGGGTGGCTCCTCTGCAACGGGCAGGCGGTCTCGCGCACGACGTACGCGGGCCTGTTCGCCGTGATCGGCATCGCGTTCGGTTCGGGCGACGGCTCGTCCACGTTCAACGTGCCCGACTTCCGGGGCCGCGTGGCGCTCGGCCGCGACAACATGGGCGGCACGCCCGCGAACCGCGTCACGGCCGCACAGGCCGACGTGCTCGGCGGCACGCTCGGTGCCGAGACGCACGCGCTGTCGGCGGCCGAGATGCCCGCCCACACCCACACCTACAACGACCGCGTGGTGCAGAACGGCACCGGCGGCACGGACCTCGGCCCGGCGAACACGAACACGACGAGCGTCTTCACCGACATCGCCGGTCGCATCACGTCATCGGTCGGCTCGGGCACGCCGCACAACAACCTGCAACCGTCGCTCGCCATGAACGTCATCATCAAAATCTGACTAGACGTGGGTCCAAACCAGATGCCGTTGAATCTTGCGAACCAACTGCGGTGTGATGCCGAAGTTGTCGGCGATCGACACTTTGGTGTCGCCGCGCGCAAGGCGTCGTCGGATCTCGCGCACGTCTTGCTCCGTCAGCTTCGCGCGGCCGTGGAGTTCACCGCGACTTTTACCGAGCACGCGACTACGGTGCCGACAGTTCTCGGAGCGTGTTACCCACTCCAGGTTGCTCGCTCGGTCGTCGTTCTTACGGCCGTTCTTGTGGTTCACCTCTTGTCCGTGCTTCGGTGGGCCGTGGAACGCGCGGCAGACCAACGGCGCGACACGTCGAACTGTTTGACGGCTAGAGTGCAGCGTGACTTGTGCGTATCCGGTGCGCCGGTTCACGTGCGGTGTGAGGGCGCGACCGACTCGCGCGTTCACGCCCGGTGCCGAACGGATGACGCTGCCGTCGTCGCGGACGACGTAGAACTTCTCGAACCCAGGGCAAGGTCGCTTTCGCATCGTCTACCTCGGCAGGTGCGTCCAATGCTCCCCGTCACGCAAGAACCGGATCGCACGGCGGCTCACGCCGAAGCGACGCGCCACGGCGCTCACCGTGCGCCCCTCGCGCAAGAGCGCGAGAGCGCGCAGCGCTTGGTCATCGGTCATCTTCGCCGTGCCGGATCGTTCGCCGCGTGCGGTGCCTGTGCGGCGCTTGCCGTAGTACATGTTCTCCGTGCGGATGTCGTGCCGGTTGTCGTTCACGAAGCGCACGCAGAGGCCGTTCGGGTCGCCGAGGAAGGCGCGCGCGACGATGCGATGCACGAGCACGGTCTTCGTGCGCGCGCCGTCGCAGAGCTTCACGATCGGCCCGCCTCGGCCGGGCGAGCGGCGCAGGAGCCTACCGATGCGCGTGCGGTGGTCGTGGGCGACACGGCGCACCCGACCTCGACAGCTCACCTCGTACACACCCTCGAAACCGGGGCACGGCCGCCATTCTTCGCCGCTGGACATCCCTCCAGCGTACCCGGAGGAATCTGCTAATGGCGCAGTGGCCTACGGTTCCCCTCGTCCAGATCCCCGCCTCGGGGTCGTCCTGGCCCACGCGGGTCGAGGTCGGCCCGCTCACGCGCGTCGGACCGACGGGTGAGAACCAGCAACCCCAGGTGCTCGACGATCGCACAGAGACCATGCGGCTGATCGTCAATCAGCTCGTGGACATGCTGAATCGCATCCGCGACTTCTTCCTCGATCGTGACGGCACGACGGGCACCACGGAGCAGCCCGGCGTGTGGATGCGCGGCGACTTCGACATGGGCGGTTTCAAGGTCGTTCGACTCGCCGCCGCGACGCTCACCGCCGACGCGATCACGTTCGAGCAACTACAAGACGTGCAGTTCGAGGGTGAGGACGAGCTGGAGCAGATCCTCGACGCGATCGTGTTCAAGCTCGACGGCTCGGCCGTCGCGGGCGCGCCGCTCAACATGAACAACTTCCGCGTGATCGCAGTCGGCGATCCGGTCGGCGCGGCGGTGCTGACGCAGCCGTCGTGCATGATGCGGAAGGATCTCGTGGACGCTTCGGTCGTCACGCTCACGAACTCGCATCTGCCGCGCAACGGTGCGCTCCCGATGACCGGCGACCTGAGCTTCGACGGCCCGGTCGTCACCGATCCGGGCTTCATCCCGAACAACATCGCCAACCCGACCGCGAACGCCGACATGGTGAACAAGAGCTACCTGGACACCCAGGTGCTCACGTTCGGCGGGCAGGACGTGCCGGTCGCCACCGTGCTCCCGTTCGGGGGTGGCACGGTGCCTGCGAACTTCCTCATCTGCGACGGCCGCGAGGTCAGCCGGTTCGTCTACCAGAACCTCTTCAACACGATCGGCATCGCCTACGGCACGCCCACCTCGTCGAGCGTCTTCAAGCTGCCCGACCTGCGCGGTCGCGTCATCGTCGGCAAGGACAACATGGGCGGCGGCAGCGCGAACGTCATCACCGCGCCCCAGGCCGACCAACTCGGCGGACAGCTCGGCGCGCAATCGCACGGGCTGACGCAGGCAGAGCTTCCCGCACACGATCACACGTACGACGATCACGTATTCGCCACCGGCGCGGCCGGGGCGGAGACCGGAGGCGACGACGGCACGGACGCGAACAACGTCCAGACCGACACCGTGCGCACGTCCGGCAGTTCGGGGTCCGGGGGCAATCACAACAACGTGCAGCCCTCGATGGCCGTGGACTACATCATCCGTTACTAACCCCCTAGACCTCTCTGGAGACCGACATGAGGACGACCACGGCTCGGACCGCTTCCCGCTTCGCTGCCACCCCGACAAGCAACATCTACTCGCCCCTCCCGAGCCGCATCATCCGCGCCGTCGTGCCGCTGCCCGACGGGATGCCTTGGGATCCCAACTCCTGCCCGTTCGTCGCCGAGGCTGACGACGGCCGTGAACTCCTGACGCAGTGGGAATGCGTCGCTCCCGCCGTCAACGGGTCCGACGTGAAGCTCGCCGAGATCCTGATCTTCGACGACGCGCGTGAGAACTCGCACGTCACCCTGCGCGCGGGCTTGCACCGCGACGTACGCCCGGCGCTGACGCCGTGGGCGCTCGCCTGCTTCCAGACCGCGCCGGTCATCGACGACGGCTTCCAGATGATCCAGACGCAGTGGGCTCCCGGCACGCACCGCATGGGGCCGGTGTGCGTCACGAAGCGCTTCTTCGGTCCGCACGTCGTCGGCTGGGCGACCTTCTACCGCAACACGAACATCGTCGTGCTCGAAGTGAAGATCCACAACGCGACGCCCGGCGCGTCGCCCTGGCTCTTCAAGCACCTCAACTTCACCCCGATGCCGGGCACGCTGCTCTCGATGGTGCCCGAACCGCTCGTGGGCGGCACGTACCTCGTCCGGCCGCGCTCCGACGGCATGGCCTACTCGATGGCGCAGCGCCAGCAACGCGAGTTCCGCGTCGTGCTGCAAGGCCCGAACGACAACGGCGACGCGCTCAAGTACGTCAACGGCCACGGCTTCGGGTTCTCCGACCGCTGGACCGAGGAAGAGGCGTGGGGGCCGGAGCAGCTCGCGCTCCCGCACCTGCCTGCGAACACGCTCGGCAACTTCGCGGCCTTCATGCGCGGTGAGCGCAGCCGCATCGTGCAGGCGATGACGAGCGGTGCGGCGATCGACCTGGGCGCGGGGATGCAGGTCGGCAAGATCGGCTTCGGGTACATGACCGGCGTCCACTACGGCGGGATGACCGGCGGCTCGGGTCGCTGGCTCTTCGATCAGTACGGTCCGATGACCGTTCTCGCGCGCGAGCCCGCCGGTCTGCAAGCGTTGCACGGCAAGGCGGCGGCGTTCGCGTACCGGATGCCCGCGCTGATCGAGGCGGACGGCCACGTCTGCAAGCTCGAAGACTACATCGACGCGCAGGGCAACCCCCTCGGCGGCTGGCGGATGTCGTCGGCGAACATGCAGTTCGACCGTGTGGGCAACGAGTACGGCAAGCTCGACGGGGTGTTCGGCTTCTACAACAACCGCAACAACATCCCGAGCGGCATCCCGTACGACCAAGCCGAGTACGCCCTGATGGAGTCGTTCCTCTCGCCGACGATCGACGAGATCGACTTCCAACACTTCGTCCGCGCCGTCGTGGCGCACGCCTCGCTGGCGATGCTCACGAACGACCCGATGGCCGAGCACACGCTGCGCGGCTATGCCGAGGGGCACCGCATGTCGATGCACTCGGCGAAGCGTCTCGACAGCGAGCACTCGCAGGTGACGGCCAATCCGGGGCACGGCACGGATTGGGGTCGCGGTCAGGGCCACGCTTACTCGGCGCAGGCGTTCGCGTTCTACCTGAGCCCGGCCGACTGGCGCGACGCGCGCCGTGCGGAGTGCCAGAAGGCGATCGAAGTGGTCTGCCGCGCGCAGATGCACAACGGTTGCGTCCAGGCGATGCGCGGCAACAAGGAGTGGAGCGGGCCGGTCTTCCAGAGCCAGCACGCGATCCAGAAGGGCACCGAGGTCGCCATCCTCTGCCACGCGGCGTACCAGCTCGAACGCGCGCTCACGGGCGGCTCCGCCATGACGGACCCGATGCTCGTGAAGCTCGCGGCGCAGGGCCTCGCCGAGTTCCACCGCGCGGCGTACGGCGCTCCGTACAACTACGTGGCGGTCATGCCGAACTCGCCGATGACCGCTGATCCGTACGTCACCCCCCCGGTCTTCTCGGGGTACGACGACACGGAAGTGTCCGTGATCTACGCGATCGCCCTGCTCGCGGCCGAGCGCACCGGGGCGGACGCGACGAAGATCATGGCCGCCGTCAAGCGCTATTGCGGCAACGCGCCCGACCCGCGCGCGTGGCTGCTCTCGCAGACCCTCTACAAGCTCGAACTCGACGACACCCTGGGCTTGCTCACGGCCCTCGAATAGAGCTAGACACCGTGTCTCGTGGCAGGTTCGGGAGGCTGTAGACAACGCCCCCCGGACCTGCCAACATACCCCCCGTTCGACCTCCGCCCACTAGGAGCTACGCATGGCCCTCACCCACGTCACCTCCATCCGCAACTCGCTCGCCGACCTCGTGGTCGATGCGATCGACGCGGGCACCACGGACGCCTCCGGCGACATCCAGATCGCCACGTCGTCCGCCTTCACCACGGTCCTCGCCACCATCCTCTTCTCCGCGCCTCCGGCGTTCGGGGCCGCCTCGGGCGGAACCGCGACGATGAACGGCGCGCCGAAGGAGGACTCGAACGCGGCGGGAGGCGGCACGGCCGCGAACTTCCGCTGCCGCGACCGCGACAACAACGAAGTGTTCCGTGGCACGGTGAGCACGTCGGGCGCGGACATGAACCTGTCCTCGACGACGATCAACCCCGGCGACGCGGTGCGCATCAACTCCTTCACCTACAGCTCCTCGCCCTGATCGCGGGGCCAAGCGTCTCCTCGCGGAACGTCGAAGCGCGCCGCGTCGTTCCTGTGAGCCAGGGGCGGCGCGGCTTGCTCACTTTCGGAGACCAACCTCGTGTCGCTTCTCACCCGCCTCATCGCTCCCGTCGGGGAGGAAGAGAAGATCCCCGTGCATCAGTTCATGGCCGCGCTGGCCGAACACCGGCGCGGCTCACCGGACATGCTGCTCGCCGACATCCACGCCGCGTTCAATCTCGACGCGGGTGAGCAGGCCACGCTCGCCACCGTCATCCAGAATCACAATCTGGACGGGATCTCGCGCGAGCTGATCCACGACGTTCTCATGCTCGGGGAGCAGGGGATCTACACGCTCGCCGAGGTGCAGTCGCGGCTCATCGACCTGCCTTCCACGACGGACCTGTGGTCGCTCGTGATCGGCCGCTCGTTCGAGATCATCGCTGCCGGGGTGCGCGGCGACTGTGTGCTCTCCGGCTGCGCCGTCTCCGCGCAGGGTTCGCCCGACATGACGCTCGCGGTGGCGAAGGGGGCGGTGCTCTCGAACCACGTCCTGCGCGCGGTGACGGCAGGCAACGTCACGATCGGAGCGGCGCACTCGACGCTCCCGCGCATCGACATGGTGGTGGTGGTGGACTCGTCCGGGACGAAGCAAGTGCGCGCGGGAACGGCCGCCGCGAAGCCTGCCGCTCCCCAGCTCACGACGAACGACGTGGCGATCGCCTTCGTCTACATCCCGCCCGGCGACACGGCGATCAACGCGGGACAGCTACAGGACACACGCACCTTCCGCAACGGCCCGATCGTCGTGGGCCGCTTGTCGTCGGCGATCGTGCGCAACAACTCGTCCGCGATCGAGAACTTCCTCACGCTCACGATCCCGAACGGCCTGTTCGTCAACCCTCGTCACCTGCGCTGTCGGATGGGCGGCACGATGCTGCTCAACTCGGGATCGCCGACGGTCAGCCTGCGCATCCAGCTCAACGGCACGACGTTGTTCGCCGACGTGACGGGCACCGCGACGGCGGACACGGACCGCCTCGCGTGGGTGCTCGACTTCGAGCTGACGGCGCAGGCGGACAACGACCAAGCCTTCAACGGGTACTACGCGCAGAGCATCCTCGGCGCGAAGACTGCCCCGAGCAGTGGCATCGGGGACATCGCGGGCACGGCCGCGCTCGTCAACGCGATCGCCGGTTCGGCGGCGGTGGACATGACGACCGCCGACCGCAACCTCACCGTGGACTTCCAGATGTCGGTCGCCAACCCCGCGAACGAGATCACGATGGAGTATGCGACTGCGGAGCTGATCTAGGATGCTCGTCGGACTCGTCCAGGTTGACGCCCGCACTTCGACGGGCACCACCGACTTGACCGTCTCGGGTTACGGGACGTGCAAGGGGGCGATCCTATGGGTTACGCGCGCCACCGCGAACGCGAGCGCGGCGACACACTACGTCTTCGGGATGGGCGCGACGGACGGCACGCGCGATCGCTGCTTCTCCACGTCGTCGGAGGACGCGCTCTCCGACACGAACACGTTCAACCGGGCGAAGACCGGCAAGTGCCTCATGCTCATCAACCCGGCCGACGGGTCGATCGACGGCGAGGTGCAGTTCGACTCGTTCATCACCGACGGGATTCGGATCAACACGACCGACGCCTTCGGGTCGGCGTACAAGATCGAGGCGCTGCTCTTCTTCGGCTCCGACTGCCAGATGTACGTCGGGGACTTCGACACCACGTCGGGAAACGTGGACGTGACCGCCCCCAACTTCACGCCGAACGGCGTCTGTGTCTTCGGTCCGAGGGCACCGATCGACGACACGGGCCGCGCGAGCGCGCGCTACTCGATCGGGTGGGCGCACTGGAACGGGTCCACGGTGGCGCAGTTCTCGATCAACGGCGGCGAGGATGACGGCGCTGCCGCCGGTCAGACCTACCTGCGCCCGGAGAGCGCCAAAGTCACGACGGACGTGCAGAACGCGACCGTCGGCGGGGACGTGACGCTCTCGACCTTCGACTCGCAAGGCTTCACGGCGGTGCAGGGGAACAGCGCGGGCTTCCCGTGCATGTTCGCGGCGATCAAGTTCGACAACAACGCCGACCTCCGCCAGTACGGAACGCGCACGGCCTCTGGCACGTTCAACCACACCGAGTCCGGCAAGCGTCCGCACGCGGTCTTCGGGCACATGACCTGGATCCGCACGACGAACACGACGAACGAGGCGAACCTCTCGGGCACGTGGGGTCTGTGGGGCTTCACGAGCGACACGAACGAGTTCTGCGCGAGCGTGCAGGCTGAGGATGGGGCATCGACCACGAACACGCAGAGCTACGCCGACAACGTGGCCCTCGCTCTGCCGCTCGATTCGGGCGCGTCGATGGCGTACGTCGCCAACTGCACCGCGATCCTCTCGAACGGCTTCACGCTCGACTACACGACGCCCGACTCCAACAACCGCATCTTCGTCGGCTTCCTGATTCAGACGATGGTCTTCACGGGCACGATGTCCGTCGTCGCATCCGCAGCGACGGTCGCGCTCGACGTTGACAAGCTCGTCCAGGCCCCGCAGTTCGCCGCCGACGTTCCCTCGGGGTTGTCGCAAGTGTTCTCCGGCGCGTCGGGAAACGACATCTCGGGCGGCGACACGTGGGAAATCTGGATCAAGGCCGACACGTGGCAGACCTCCATGCTCTTCGCGCGGTGGTCCACGCTCGGCACCAAGCTCTACCACTTGTCCGTCAGCAACGCGGGTGTGCTCACGTGGCAGGTCGGCAACGGCGGTGCGACGGTCAGCACTCCGGCGCTCTCGACCGGCCGGTGGTATCAGGTCTTCGTCACCTACGACGAGAACGACAAGATCACCATCCGCGCGTCGGAAGCCAACGCGCGCCAGTTCGGCACGCTCACCTCGGTCAGCTCCGGCGTGCCGACGATCCCCGCCGGGAATCAGACATTGGTCGTCGGCACGAGCGCGCTCTCGCCGAGTTCCAGCTTCGACGGGCTCATCCAGCGTTTCCGGCACTACGACACGTCGCTCGACGCCACCTCGCAGGAGACGCTCTTCAATGGCGGGCGCGGATACACGACGCGCGAGATGCAGCTCGCGCAAGCCGGGATCTTCGGCGCGCTCACGTACTCGTACGACATGACGGAGCTGAGCAGCGGTGCGATCGCTGTTCCGCGTCGTGAGTGGTTCGGCGGCCTCTCGACCGCGCTGACGGACCACGGCCTGATCCCTTCGGCGCAGGGTTGGGGCACGGTGATGCTCCCGAGCCCCGCCACCGTCTCGATCGACATCGACAAGATCGCGCAGACGAGCCCGACGGTCAGCGCGGGAGCTGCTACCACCGCGATCACGGGGCGGCCGGTTCGCCAAGCGGGTCAGCTCGCAGCGCTGTTCAACTCGTCCAACACGGAAGTTCTCAAGGCCAACGATCAGACGTGGGACTTGAACTTCGACAACGACTTCAACGAGTTCACGTTCGAGTGTTGGGTGCGCCCCGACGGGGTGGACACGATCATCTTCGGCCTGTGGGGTGCCTCCTCCGCCGATCAGCAATACGCGCTCGTCTACGACGGCGTGTCCTTCGTCGTGTGGTTCATCAACGACGGGTCGAGCTTGGACTCGGTGTCGAGCAGTGTGCCGGTGACGCAGGGGCAGTGGTATCACGTCGTCTTCACGCTCGACTTCAACGGCGGCGACTTCTCGATCTACGTCAACCTCGTGCAGGACAGCACGTCGCTGACGGGCAGCGGACCCTTCACGGTCTCCGATCCGACGGAGTTCTACGTCGGCGGTGATGTCAGTGCGCCGCGCTATTGGGACGGCGCGATCACGGGCCTGCGCCGGTGGAACCGCATCCTGACGCAGGGGGAGATCACCGACCTCTACTTCAACGACGACGGCCAAGACCTCGCAGGAGTCAGCGCGCAAGGGTTGTTCACCGACGCCACGCACCTCGTCGAGATGTTGGAGTATTCGGACGGCTCGTTCCCCGTGACGCGCGTCAACTGGCGGCAGCCGGGGATCGGCGACTTGCTCGACACGTCGGACACGGTGCCCTCGACGGCCGGTCGCCTCGGCTTCTTCGTGAACTGCGCGCCCGCCACCTCCACGTTCGACGCCGACGTGATCCGGCAGACGGTCACGTTCGCGGTCAGTGCGGGCGCTGCTACGACGGCGATCTCCGGCACTGTCTACCACTCGCACGGACCTGTCGTCGCCAACGCGGACAACGCGACCACGGCGATCGCGGCGCAGCTCATCCACCAAGCCTCGATGACGATCAGCGCGGCCGACGCGACCGTCTCGATCACCACGCAGTTCGTCCACCAAACGAGCATGACGGTCAGCGCCGAAGCGGCGAGCGTCGTGTTCGACGCCGACCTCGTGCGGCAGACGACGCTCACGCTGTCGGCGGGCGACGCGACCGTTGCGATCGACGCGGACAAGATCGCGCAGGCGTCCGTTGCGGTCAGCGCCGGAGCGGCCACGACCGCGATCGACTCGCAGCTCGTGCATCAGACGAGCGTCGCGTGCTCGGCCGACGACGCCACTACCGCGATCGCCGGTCAGAAGCGGATGCACGTGACGATGGCGATCGACGCCGACGCCGCAACGACGGCGATCGACTCGCAGCTCGTACATCAGACGAGCGTTGCCACGACGGCCGATGCGGCGACCACGGCGATCGCGGCGCAGCGCGTCGTGCAGACGACCGTCACCGCCACGGCCGACGCCGCCACCACCGCGATCGACGGTGAAGTCGATGCAGGCGGCGCGCTCATCACGACCGACGTGGCCGTCTCCGCCGGTGCCGCGACCGTCGCGCTCGACGCTGACGTGATCCGACAGACCTCGGTCGCAGTGTCGGCGGGAGCTGCTACCACCGCGATCGACTCGCAGCTCGTGCATCAGACGAGCACGGCCGCGAGTGCGGACGCAGCCACGACCTCGATCGCGGGACAACGTGTCTCGACCGCGAGCATGGCGATCGACGCCGGTGCTGCCACGACGGCGATCGCCGCCCAGCTCGTGCATCAGACGACGGTCGCTGTCAGCGCGGGTCTCGCCACGGTGGCGATCAGCGCGGAGATCGTCGGGATCATCTCGGCCGACGTGGACGTGTCGGCGGGTGCTGCCACCACGGCGATCGCGGCGCAGCTCATCCACCAAACGACCCTGACCTGCTCGGCGGGCGCTGCCACTACGGCAGTCCCCACCCAGCGCGTCCCGCAGACCTCGATGGCCGTCGCCGCCGGGGCCGCCACGGCCTCGATCGACGGCTCGGTCTTCCAGGTCACGGGGACGGTCTCCGCGAGCGCAGGCGCGGCCACGGTGGCCCTGGCGGCCCAGCGGATCCCCCAGGCCGCCCTAGCCCTCCAGGCGGGCGCTGCGACGGCGGCCCTCGACGCGGACCGGATCGCCCAGGCGAGCGTCTCCGTGAGCGCTGGAGCTGCCACGGCGGCCCTGGACGCCGACCGCGTGGTGCAGACCACGGCGACCCTCCAGGCGGGGGCCGCGACCGTCTCGATTTCGGGAACGGTGGTCCAGGTCTCGGGCTCGGTCACGGCCCAGGCCGGAGCTGCTACGGCTGCGATCGCGGGGCAGGTCATCCGGCAGACCGCCCTCGCTCTCCAGGCGGCCCCATCGACGACCGCCGTGCTCGCGCAGCGCGTCGTGCAAGCCGTCGTCGTGGCGCAGTGCGCGCCCGCGACGGTGGTCATCGCGGCGGGGCTCAATGTCACCGCCGACGTGGCGCTCGCGGCTGGACCGGCGACCGTCGTGGCGGTCGCGCAGCGCGTGATTCAGACGACCGTCGCGGTGCAGGCGAGCCCCGCTCGCGCGCAAGCGCTCGAAGTCGTCGTCCCCTCGCTCATCGGACCCCCGGCCATCGTGTTCGAGATGCAGTCGAGCCACGATGTCGTGATGCCGGAACTCTTCGCGGACCTCTTCTTCTACGCCAACAACAAGCTCGTCGTCAGCGCGATCGCAGTGCAAGCGAGCCCCGCAACGGTTAGCATCTCGGGAGTGGTGCTCTGATGGCCGACGCCTTCAAGTTCGAGACGTTCGAGGGGAACACGCGAGTCCTGACGTTCCGCCTTCGTCGCTACCAGGACAAGTCGCCCTGGGACGTGAGCGGCGCGACGCAGATATACCTCGAATGCACCGACCCGAACGAGACGGACATCCCGCCGATCGCCGCGCTGCCCGGCGCGCCCGGCGCGGATTGGGTCAACGGTGTCGTGGTCGTGACGATCGGACCCGGCGACGTGACGAACGTCATCGGGACGTGGAAGGCGGGGCTCACCCTCTGGATCGCGGGCGAGGAGGTCACGGCCGAGTCGGGCGTGATCGAGGTGTACGACCGCCCCGGTTTCGTCCAGCCCTGATACCTGCTACCGTCTGAGGGTCCGACCCTCACCCGAGCGCATCGCGCCGGTGGTCATGCCCAAGGAGACCATCATGCGCGCGATCTTCGCAGTCCTCGTGTTCCTGTTCGCCGGGTGCAAGGGCACCGACCTCGCCCCGGACGAGTTCCACCTCGGCTACGCTCGCGGGTGGGCCGACAACAACTTCGACCACCGCAACGTCGATTTCGCCACCGACTCCGACACGGTGGCGATCGGCTTCACGTGGCACCTGGGCGAGTCCGCGTCCGAGCGTGAGCGCGAGAGGCAGTTCGACCTCATGACGCGCACGATGAGCCTGCTCGCGGACGAGCAAGCGCGCGCCGCCGAGGATCGCAAGCGAGCGGCCGAGGAACGCGCCGCCGCGCCCACGGCACCCGTCATCGCTCCAGGGCCGACGATCATCACGGTGCCGACGCCGATCGGACCTACCGCGCCCAGCGAGCCCGCGAAGTCGCCCGAGGCGAGCACTGCCGCGCCCGACGCCGACAAGCCGAAGGAGGTCGTGCTCACCGACATCATCGGCGACGCGAAGGAGTACCTCCTCTACTCGCTCGGTGCGCTCGCACTCGCCGTCGCGGCGTTCATCAAGCGCAAGACGATCGTCGAGGCGGCCGTCACGGTGAAGCGCAGGGTGCAGGAGCGCGGGAAGGACCGCGAGGCCGTGAAGCGGCGACTGCAAGAAGGCGCGCCGAAGAAGGACGGCTAGACACGGTGTCTGGAAAAGCGAGACGGCCGCTGCGGTGAGCGGCCGTCCCCTGTCCTACCTCCCTGCGTCGGTTGCGCACCCTTCGCAAGGAACCACCCTCCACGCGAACCGAGACGGCGTGTTCCACCCAAGGAACGCCACGCGCCTCGTGCCGCTCGTCGAATCAGGCGCTTGCGCGCCGTGCTCTCGCGGCCCTCGGACGGAAGAACTCTACACCACTGCGCGCGTCGAGGTCGGGAGAAAAAGCGGTGCCCGGCGCTGTCAGGAGCAACGCCGGGCACCTGTGGATCCAACGGCTCAGGAGACCGCCGACCCACGCTAGTCCCGCCCGGCGTGAGGCTCTCTCGGGGGCTCCATGCAAACACCCCCTCCGCGCCGAGCGACCCAACCGTACCCCCGCCTGCGGGGCTGTCAAGCAGGTTCGCCCCTGGGGGAGGGACTTTTTTGGGCAGGATTCCCCAAAAGGGGTAAACTCCCTGGAGTGCGCTGCCGAAAACGAGAGGCAGAGCCGGGGCGCGAAGGCCGCTCCTCGCACGACACCACAACGACATCCAGGAGACTTCCATGCTGTACACGCACGACAAGCCGACGATCACGCTGCCCGAACTGCGCAAGACCTACAAGGTGCCCACCAAGTCAGACCTGCGCGCGAAGCTCGGCACGCGCGCCACCAAGGGCACGGGCTCGAAGTGGACGCCGGTCCACCACGCGGACCTGATCGAAGACATCCACACCTCCGTCGCCAAGCGCGGCATGGGCATCCGCGAGGAACGCTTCGCGCTGTCCGAGGACACGCACTCGATCTTCGGCTACATGCAGTTCGAGGGCTTCAACTTCGGTCGCACCGACATGGCCCCGGTGCTCGGCTTCCGCTCGGACAACCTCCAGCGCTTCCGCCTCATCGGCGTCACGGGCGCGCGAGTGTTCGTCTGCTCGAACGGCGCGATCGTCGGCGACTTCGTGTTCGGCTTCAAGCACACGAGCGGCAACGTCGAGGAGATCGAGATCGGCATCGACGACGGCATGGGCAAGTGGGAACGGCAGGCGGGCCAGATGAAGCGCTTCGTCGAGTTCCTCGAAGGCACGCGCCTCGATCAACGCGACGCCGATCACCTTCTGCTCTCGGCCGCGCGCGAGCGCATCATCGCGCCGAACCAGCTCGGCAAGATCGACGAGACCTACCGCGCGTACGAAGACGCTGCCCACCCGCACCACAAGGCGTTCGCCGAGCGCAACGTGTGGAGCCTCTACAACGCCGTGACCGAGGTGGCGAAGGGCTGGCGCTCTCCGCTCGTCGGCGAGCGGGGCCTCAAGGGCTTCCCGCGCATCGCGGCCAACGTGTTCGGCTTCGAGGGTCTCGACGAGCTGGCCGACAGCGCGATCGACCCGAGCCTCAACTGAGCCCGAAAGGAGATGCCCCCCGGTTAGCGGTTGCGAGCCCGCGCCGGGGGGCGCTCCCCATCCCCGAAGGGGAAGACACACGGGGCGGCCGACGTGATCGGAGGCGAGGCTTTCTATCCGACGCCGTGGGGTTCGACTCCCCACCGCTCCATCACCCACGGGCCGGGCAGGTTTGCGCCCATGAGCTTTGAAAGCCAACGGGTGCGGGTTCGACTCCCGTCCGGTCCATCACCCTCTAGCACTGCACACCGATCGAGTAACCGTGGAATCCGAGTACGCCATCCGCTACCGCAAGCCGGGAGACATCGAGCGCGTGAAGCGCACGGCCGAGGGCCGCAAGCGCCGGTTCACCCTGGCCGAGGCGAAGCGGTTCCTCGTGCGGAACAAGGTCAACTATCCGAACGCCCGAATCGTGAAGTTCGCCTCAAGTCCCAAGGGCGGGTCTGCCGATAGGCGCGACAGGAGGTAACACCTATGAACTGGTTCGCAGTGGACAAGAAGGGCCTCGCCCAACTGATCGAGGCACGCGGCAAGGTGCCGCTCGTGCTGGAGCTGATCTCGAACGCATGGGACGCGGACGGCGTGACGGCCGTCGAGGTCAACCTGCGCGCGGTGCCGAATCGAGCGCTCGTCGAGGTCGAGGTCATCGACAACTCGCCCGTGGGCTTCCTCGACCTGGAGCACGCCTGGACGCTCTTCGCGCCCAGCGTCAAGAAGACGCAGCCCGAGCTACGCGGGCGCTTCAACCTCGGCGAGAAGCTCGTGCTCGCGCTGTGCGACGAAGCGAGCATCGAGACGACGACCGGCGGGGTCCGGTTCGACGCCGCAGGCCGACACCGCACACTCGCGCGCCGCGCGCGTGGGACGCGGTTCTACGGTCTCCTGCGCATGAAGCGCGAGGAGCTGTATCAGTTCTCGAACGAGCTGCGCCTGCTCAACGGGCCGCAGGGGATCGAGACGCGCGTGTCGATCGACACGGGCGGCGACCGCGCCGACACGTTCCTCGTCACGCGCCGCGACCCGATCGAGTCCTTCTCGATCGTGCTCCCGACGCCGATGGCGGACGATGCGGGCGTGCTGCGCTCACGCGAGCGCGAGGCGATCGTCGAGGTCTTCACCGACCTCGCGGTGGATCCCAAGCGGCCGGGCGTGCTGCACGAGCTGGGCGTGCCCGTCGTCGAGATCGGCGGTCACTGGCACGTGAACGTGCGGCAGAAGGTGCCGCTCAACAAGGACCGCGACAACGTGCCGCCGTCCTACCTGCGCAAGCTGCGCACGGCCGTGCTCGACGTGATGCACCGGCACCTCAACGCCGAGACGGTGCGCGACGAGTGGGTCACGGAGGCGCTCGAAGGCGCGGCGGCAGACACCGTGTCTAGCGTGATGGACCTGCGCTTCGGGAAGAAGCGGGTCTCCTACGACCCGAGCGATCCCGAGGCGAACTCCCGCGCGACGGCGGAAGGGTACACCGTCGTGCCGGGCGGCTCGCTGCCGGGTGCGGTGTGGTCGAACGTGCGCGCGGCCGGGGCGATCAAGCCCGCCGGTCAGGTGTTGCCCACGCAGCACCCGCGCTTCTCCCTCGACGGCATCGACACTGAGGTGCCGCGCTCGAAGTGGACCGAGGCGCAGGTCAGCGTGTGCGAAGCGCTCAAGGTCTTCGGCGAGGGGCTACTCCACGAGCGTACGGGCCTCTCGATCCGCATCGTGCGCGACAACTCCAACCGCTTCGCGGCGTGGTACGGGCGCGGCGGCTTCCTCACGCTCAACCTGCAAGTGCTCGGGCACCGCTGGTTCGAGGACGGCGCGGAAGGTCTCCAGACCAAGCACCTCGACCTGCTCTTGCACGAGCTGGGCCACGAGTGGTGCGACAACCACCTCTCCGAGGACTACCACGGCGCGCTCACTCGGCTCGGCGCTGCCCTGGCGATGCACGTGGCCGACAACCCGAAGCTCCGCAAGCTCCTCCAGCGAAAGGCGGCTGTGTGATGGCGCGTGAAGACGACAACGACCGCCAACGTATCATCGAGTTGACTGGCGAGCTGTCCTTGGCGCAGCAAGCGGTCTCCGACGTGCAGCGACGGCTCGATGAAGCCTCCGCCGACAACGATCGGCTGTACCAACAGTTGACCCGACGCCTACGCGCGGAACGCGACGCAGCGTCGGAGATTTTCGTGGGCTACCTGCGAGTGCCCAGCTCTCCCAAGCGGAGCGCTGCCATTCGGGAAGCGCTCTATCGCTACGGCATCGTGCGCGAGGTGATCGACGGCGTGCTCGAACAGAAAGAGATCGACGACGCGCTCTTCGTGGACGAACGTGGCGAACACTTGCAGGAGTGGGACGTGCGGGAAGAAGGCGACCCGGACGAGGACGACCTGTGACCAAGAAGAAGTCGAAGTCAGAGCCGAAGCCCAAGCCGATCGTCGGGCAGTGCGTCAAGTGCAAGAAGGACGTGACCGACGACGACCTGTGCCACGGGTGCAAGTCGCTCGTGTGCGAGGAGTGCAACGTCGGCAGCTTCGGCGTCCCGTGGGGTGGGCACGATGTCGAGGCCCACTTCAAGCACTACGACGACGGTGGCAACGAGATCGACCCGCCGGAGGACGACGAGCTGTGACCGCGCATCGGTGGGAAGCACACCCGGAGCAGTACACGGTGCGGCGACCGTTTCAGCGGTGGCGTCGGTGTCGGAACTGCGGAGCCGAGCAGCAATACGCCTGCACGGGCGGCGACCGACTCGCCGGTTGGACCTACGGTTGGCAGCCGCGCGTCGGACGTTGCAAGCCGCGTCGTGTTCGGAGGAAGTCCGCGTGACCCTCGAATCCGCTACGAACCAACCGTGCTCGGCGTGCCCGTGGCTCACCGTGAACCACGGCAAGCCGCACCCGCACAAGTGGTACACGCTGGCGAACCGGCGTCGGCTGTGGAAGGGCACGCGCGACGGCGAGTCGATGAGCTGCCACCCGACCGACCCGAACAACGAAGTGCCGGAAGGGACCAAGCCCGTCCCCGAGGGCACCGCGACGCGCGAGTGCGCCGGGCTCCTGATCCTCCAGCAACGCGAGGTGATGCGCTTCCAGGCCGCGTGCAAGGAAGCCGACGCCGCCGGGAAGAAGGACGGGCTCCAGCGCTATCGCAAGGCGCATCCTGGCGGGCTCCTACGGGGCGGGATCCTCGCCGTCGTCGAGCGCGCGATGTTCGGCGGCACCGTGCTCGGCGGGCTCAAGATGGCGAAGCCGGATCTCAACCTGCCGGTGTCGCACGACGACCTCAAGCCGTGGCCGGAGCACAAGTCGTGAAGCGCGTCACCTACGAGATCCTCGTCAACCGCGAGCCGGGATACGACACGTGGGAAGCCGTCGCCCGGTTCTCGACGGCGAAGGGTGACATCCACGCCGAGCGCATCGCGCACCGGCGACTGCGCAAGCTGGAGCCGATGACGGTCAACAACACGGCCGCGACGTTCCGCCTCGTGATCGTGCCCGAGGGCCTCGCCGGGCACGAAAAGGATTGGGCCGTATGAAACGGGCTCAAGTCGGGCGGGGCTCCACGCCGAAGAGCCGGGACATGAGCTTCCGGCCCGACACGTACGTCTCGACCTTCTCGGACGCCGCCCTGCGCGACGCGCTCGATGAGCTGGCGCGGCCGTCCTACCCGAAGGGCGGCGTGCTCGTGGCGCTGCACGCGACGCTGACCAAGGCGATGCCGCTCGCACCTTCGACGATCGCCAGCATGGTGCGCCCGTTGATCGCCGAGGAGGCCGCCCGCCGTTGGGCGCGCGACTACGACCGCGAGCTGCGCAAGCGGCGCGCGCTCCGCAAGGGCGAGATCGGCGGGAAGTGGACTCTGCGAACGGGCAAGCGCGTGCTCGCGCGCGGCGAGATCAAGGTCTCCGGGGACTCCCCGGTGTTGAAGCGCACGCGATTGAGCGACTCGCCGGTGCGCATCGTCAAGTCCAAGCGCCCGAAGGGGCGAAGGAAGAAGTGATGCTCAACCTGCGAATGCAAGAGAAGCTCGAAGCGGGCGAGGCGCTCGCCGTCGAGGACGTGGGCGAGCCGACGCCGGACGGCCGGTGGAAGCTGCGCTCGTTCACCGAGGACGTGGACTACTGTGTGCGCTCGACCGAGAGCTGGATATGGTCGATCGGTCGGCACAAGCAGACCGGCGAGATCCACGCTTCCACGTCCTCCGAGTTCTACCAGCACCCCGAGTACACTTGCCTGTTCCTCCGATGAACGACCGCAAGCTCAAGAAGCGCAAGGAACGCGAGAAGCGCATCCGCGACGCGAAACTCCGCGAGCAACGCACGCCCGCGCAGGTCGCGCGTGACAAGGCCGCCTCGCGCCAGTGCGGCGACTGTCAAGCGTGCTGCACGGCGCTCTCGATCCCGACGCTCCAGAAGCCGCGCCAGACAACGTGTCCAAACCAGTGCGCGGCCGGGTGCGCCATCTACGCCAGCCGCCCGTCGGAGTGCGCCGGATACCTCTGCCTGTGGCGGCAGGGGTGGGGCGGGAACGACGATCGCCCGGACAAGCTCGGCGCGGTGCTCGACCTGGAGGAGAGCCGTCCGTTCGCAACTCTCGGGGGCGGGCGCTCGAACAAGATGGTCATCCGTGTCCACTTGCTCGATCAGACTCAACCGCCGTCCGAAGCGCTGCGCGCGCACGTCGCTCAACTCGTGCGCGCAGGCGAGACGGTCGTGTACTCCTACGCCGACCGGCAAGTGGTCCACGGTCCGACGTGCCCGCCGACCGGCGTCACGCTGGCGATCGACGTGCTCGACGAGATCAACCGGCAGATCAAGGCGCTCGGCGATCGCCCGAGCACCGTCTCGATCGACATCGGCCCCGACGGCATCGGCCGGGCGAAGGTGACTCCGCGATGACGCACGACGAAGCCGCCGCGATCGTCAAGCGCCTCACGTACCGGCCCGGCTGGACGATCGAGTTCTACATGGAACCGGCTGGGTCGAGCGTGCTGCGTGTGGGCACGGTCGAGCCGGATGCCGAGCGTCCCGGTGCCGCTCCGATGCCCGTCGTGTACACGTCGTCGATCAAGCCTGCGGACCTCGCGCGCCACGACCTCACCGCGTTCCTGCGTTGGGTCTACGGCGTGTTCCACCTGCGCGTCGAGCACGAGCTGCGCGAGTGGCTCCGCCTCGATGGGCATCCGTTGATCGAACCGCACCCCGAGAAGTGGTCTCGGGGTGTGCTGCCTGAATCCGAAGTCGGCTCAAGTCCGCCCGCATGACCTGCCGAAGAGGGCCGACATGGAAAACCTTGCAACCGACCCCCTCCCGTGGAGTGGGCTCTCCGACCTCCAACGTCGGGCGCTGGCGGAGATCGTCAAGCGTCCGATCAACCCGGACATGATGCCCGCCGACCTCAAGGGCACGAACACGCTCGCGTCGCTCGTCGAGCGCAAGCTCGTGAAGCAGGAGTGGGGCGGGGACTACCACCTGACGCAGCTCGGCCGCGACGCGCTCCAGGTCAACCCGAAGCGCCCGGCCGATCAGACGCCGTGCGAGATCGACACGCAGCTCGCGCATTGGTGGTCCGAGGGCTCGCTGGCGACGCAGTACCGCAAGAGCGCCGAGGAGCGTCTCAAGCGCGAGCGTGAGCGCGGCCTGGAGTTCCAGATCAAGAACGCCACCGAGGAGCTGGCGAAGTGGGAAGCGCGCTGCCGCGTCATCCTGGCCGCGCAGTACCCGCTCCAAGCCGAGTTCCAGTGTCGCGGCGGGTGGAAGCGGTACTACCTCGTGCCCAAGGGCCACGTCCACCGCGAGACCTCGTGCCACACCTGCACGTACAAGACGTTGTTCAACTGGCTCCCCGAGCTGTCCGCCTGCGACGAGACCGTGATGGTCGAGAAGTACGGCGACCTCGCGTGCGCCGAGTGCTTCCCGCAAGTGCTCACGCACCCCGCGTTCATCGCGTCGGCCGCCGCCCGCAAGGCGGACGAAGAGCGCAAGCGCTCCGCGCAGTGCCCGTCCTCCGCGCAGCCCGTCGGCAATACGAACCGCACGCCGAACGGCCGCCGGGCGCGTTGCCCGAGCTGCAACTGCATCGTGCCGATCACGCGCTACGGCCTGTTCCGTCAGCACAACCCGCCGGTGCGCAAGTCGTGACGATGGGTACACGCGGTAAGCCTGCAACCGTGACTCCGTATCTAACGACGGCGCGCCCGGAACATCCGACGGCGCACGCGGATGGTCGTGTGCGCGTTCACCGTGCCGTGCTCTACGACAAGATAGGACCGGGTGAGCATCGGTGCCATTGGTGCAAGTGCTCGATCGCATGGGGTGCGCGAGGCGCTGCGCGTCTCGTGGCCGATCACAAGGACGGGCGGACTTGGAACAATGCGCCGAAGAACCTCGTGCCTTCATGCGTACGTTGCAATCACACTCGTGCGCGAAACCCGAAGCACCTGACACACTGCGCGGCGGGCCATCGGTTCACCGCCGCGAACACGTACCACCGACCGGATGGAACCGGACGCCAATGTCGGACGTGCAACCGCGTGCGCGATCGGAGTCGAAGGCGATGAAGCGTCACACTCCTTGTACGTCGTGTCCGTTCCGCACGGACATCGCGCCGTACCTGCACCACGCGCGGGCGCGGGAGATCGCGCTCCAGCTCACCGACCCGAAGCTCCCGCAGCGCAAGTCGTTCATGTGCCACAAGACGCTCGACTACGACCGCGAGGACGAGGAAGGGCAGGCCGCGAGCACGCCCGCGTCGCGGTGGTGCAACGGCGCGCTGATCGTCATGAAGCGTGAGGGCATCCTCTGGAACAACGAGATGGCGCGTTTTGCGGCCCTCTTCAAGCTCTTCGATCCCGAGGCTCTCGACCTGTCCGCGCCGGTGCCCGCGTCGCTGGCCGAGTGGGTCAAGAGGCACGAGGAAAAGCCTCAAGCTCGACGCGCCCGCCGTCCGAAGGGTCACGCATGAACCTCCAACGTCTCGGGTACAGCGCCTCGGCGATCGAGGGCTCGAACCTCTGCCACGTGATCGTCGCCGACGGCGATCGAGCGTGGCCCTTGTGCGATCGCACCAACACGCGCGTCGCGGTCAGCGGCCAGCTCGAAAAGGCCATCCCGGACTACGCGCCCCACCTGTGCGGCGCGTGCAAGCGCAGCGAGCACACGCTGCTCGCAGCCGAGCGCGCCGGGTGCATCGAAGTGCGCCGGTCGCGCGCAACGGGTACGCTCGTGGGGCTCTACCGCTCGGCCGAGGCTGGGATGGAGGAGGATCCCGAGACGCCGTACACGACCGTCTGCGAGGAGCACAACACGCTCGTGTGTCACGCGACGCTCAAGCTCGCGCGCGAGAACCTGCCCGATCCGCGAGGATGGTGCGACGAATGCCGCGACAAGAAGCCACGAACGAGCCCGACGAAGCCGAGTTGAAACGCCGCGACCGTCTCGCGCTCGCGCGCGAGGCGCGTCGTGTGTTCGGAGCCCCGCACGCCTTCCGTCACGACGGGTTCACGGACGAGACCGAGGACGACGCCAAGCTCTCCTACCGGCCGGTCGGGATCGAGGACATCTGCGAGTTGCGCATCCCGTTCGCTGGGGACGGCATCGAGTTGCACGTGAAGCTCCTCAAGCCCGAGACGATCGCGCGGATCCTCCACACGGTCCGCCAGGAACGCGCCGCGAGCGGCACCGGCTAGACACCGTGTCTGCGCCGCCCTGGCGCGCGGGTGTGGGGTACGCTTCGGCGGAGCCCGCAGGAGGGCTCCAGGCCCTCCATGCACCCGGAAAAAGATTCCATCTCGGATCGTTCAAGGCTCGACCTCCCCCCGGCCGAAGAGGGGGGCATGGAAACGACCAAGCAAGCGAACGTGGCCCTGGTTCCCGAGTGCCGTCTGCCCGAGCTGGACGAGCGCCTCGTGGCCGTCTCGAAGCAAGCGCGCAAGCTCGGCCTGGAGCCGATCACCTACACCCGCACGGGTGTCGAGGAGCTGCGCGTCATCAAGCGCATCCGCACGGCGCTGGACGAGTTCGTCGAGCACAAGGCGCTGTTCGTCGAGATCGAGATCCACGGCGAGATCCCGAAGCTGCCGGGCGGTTGGACGCTGCTCGCGGTCGTGAACCACGAAGAGGGTATGCCGATCGTCAAGTGCGTGCCGGGCTTCGAGCTGCCGGAAGGTCAGCGCGACCGTGGCGCGCTCTGCGATCACTGCGGCACCGCTCGCTCGCGCAAGGACACGTTCGTCCTGCGCGCCGATGACGGCCGCGTCGTCCAGGTCGGCCGCAACTGCCTCGCGGACTTCCTCGGCGTGTCGGCCTTCAAGCCGGAAGCGCTGCTCGCGCTCGTCGCCTTCCTGCGCGACCCGTCGGCGGGCATCGGCGACTTCGAGTACGGCGACGGCGACTACGGCCCGCGCGGCCGGATGCTGATCGACGTGCTCGCGGTCGTGGTCGCGGCGGGCGCGTGCATCGACGAAGAGGGCTGGGTCTCGCGCACGCGCGCTCAAGCCTCGGGCGGCATGGTCGGCGCGACGGCTGACTCGGTGGCGTTCGTCCTGTGGCCGCCGCGCAACCCGGTCGAGAGCGAGCGCAAGCGGATGGAGGCGTATCGCACGCGCATGAACGCGGCGCTCAAGGCGGAAGCCGCGCTCGCGGTCGAGTGGGCCAAGCGCTTCCTCGGGAGCGACAAGGACTACCTCAACAACCTCGCGGTGTGCGCCACGCGCGGCGTGGTCGGCGCGGACAAGCTCGGGATCGTCGTCTCCCTGATCGCCTCGTACCGCCGCGAACAGGAACAGCTCCGCGAGCGCGAGCGCAAGGTCCGCAACGCGGAGTTCGTCGGCGAGGTCAAGCAACGCCTGGAGCTGGAGCTGACCCTCGTCGCGGCCCCGCGCGCCTTCGACGGCAACTACGGCACGACGTACCGCTGCGAGTTCACCGATGCGGCCGGGCACGTGTTCGTGTGGTGGGCCTCGAACGACCCGTGCGACGGCGGCCGTGAGACCGGCTGGACGCCCGGCACCGCGCGCAAGGTGAAGGCCACGGTCAAGAAGCACGAAGAGTGGAAGGGCGTCAAGACGACCGTCCTGACGCGCGTCGCGGAAGTCGCCTAAGCTGCTCAAGCCCGGCCGCTCCGGCGGCCGATACCTCCCGACATGGAAGCCACCCTCATCCCCTCGATCAGCATCGAGGCCCTGCTCGCCGCCCGTGACGCCACCATCGACGCGCTGCGCAAGTCGCGCGAGATGCTCGACCAAGCCGACGAGCGGCTCGACGTGTTCGGGTGCAGCGCGCCGGAGCTACTCATGCGCGTGTGCGCCGACACCGACCTCGCCAAGGTTCGCAGCGCGGACCATTGGGACGCGATCGTCTACGAGGTCGATCGGTCCATCTGGCAACGGCTGTTCGTGCTGACGAACATCGACACGGTGATGGACCACAAGACGCGGAACGCGCTGTTCGAGCGCCTTCGCGGCTCGCGCCAGGGCAACCGCCGCCCCGACGACGCGCTCCCGCCGCTGACGCGCGAGAACATCCAAGCGACGTTCGACGCGCTGCGCGGCCAGACCGGCGAGTTCTTCGAGAAGTGCGTCGAGGCCGTTTACCACGCGCTCTCGTGGGATCACAAGACCAACGAGCCCGCGAAGATCGGCGAGAAGCTGATCGTTACCGGCGCGTTCTACGCATGGTCGCGCGCCCTGCAAGGCGACACCGTGACGCTCTCCGGGCACGAGAGCTTGCACGACCTGGAGCGCGTGCTCTGCATCCTCGACGGCGCGCCGTCTCCGACGCACACCTCGCCGGGCCTGCGCCAGCTCCGCAGCATCCCGTGGGGCACGTGGGTTGAGGTGCCGCACCCGACCGGCGGCAAGCCCCTGATGAAGATCAAGTGCTACCGCATCGGCACGACGCACGTGCGGATCACGAAGCGCGAGCACGTGGACGCCATGAACCGGATCATGGCGCAGCGCCACCCTGGCGCGCTGCCCGAGCCGCCCGAGTCGAAGGCCGACCGCAAGCGCGGTGAGCCCGTGCGCCCGCGCCCGACCTCGATGGCCGTCGCCAAGACCGAGCAGCAACGGCGGCAGGCGTTCTACACGCCCGACGACGTGGCCGAGCGCATGGCCGAGCTGGCGAAGCTCGGGCCGGGCTGGCGCACGGTGCTCGAACCGTCGGCGGGCGAGGGCGCGCTCGTTCGCGCCGCGCTCCGCAAGGGTGCGCAGAAGGTCACGGCGATCGACAACGACCCGCACGCGGTCAGGATGCTCAACCTACTGCGCGAGCGCTGCACGCGGCACGACACCGAGATGACGGTCGAGGCGTCGGACTTCTTCGACCTGACGCCGCAGGCGCGATTCGGCGCGGTCATGATGAACCCGCCGTTCGCCAACGCGGCCGAGGTCGAGCACGTGCTCCAGGCGTGGAAGTGGGTCGCGCCCGGCGGCCGTCTCGTCGCGGTCATGTCGAACGCCGTCACGTACCGCAAGGACGGCCGCTACAAGGTCTTCGCCGAGTTCCTCGCGCAGCACGGCGGACTGATCGAAAAGCTCCCGTCCGGCACCTTCGAGGAGTCGGGTACGATGGTCGAGACGGTGCTCGTGTGGATCGACAAGCCGGGGGTCAAGTGAGAGAGCGAAAGCCGATCACCGAGGTTGATCGCGCGCGGTGCGACATGCTCGCCCTGGCGTTGCAGAGCTACAACTTCACCTTCAAGCCCAACCCGCAGAACGTCGGCGCGGTCGAGTACGCGCTCGCGTGGCGCTTCGGTGGTGTGGTGGTCGAGCTGCGCATCGCCCTGCTCGACTGGCAAGCGCCAAGCTCGGGGCTCGTCATCCTCACGATGGCGACGCGCCCCGAGCGCCAGCGATCGCAGGGGTACGGCGGTCGAGCCCTGGAGGCGCTGCTCGCGTGGGCTCGCGCGTGCGACCTCGCGCACGAGATCCGCGCGACGCAGGTCTCGGATCCGCGAGCGGCGCAGTTCTGGACGCGCCACGGCTTCGAGGCTGTGCCCGGCAGCGTCACCGGCGACTACGTGCGAAGGGAGCCGCGCCCGTGAGCTGGATCATCGTCCCTGACGCGGTGTATGCGCAGCTCGAAGTCGAGGCGCGCCGTGAGAGCGTCACCGTGGACGCCTACGCCGAGCGCGTGCTCCGGCAGGCGCACGTCTCGATCCCCATCGACGGCAAGCCGTTCAAGGTGTACCGCGCCTCGGACTTGGACAAGCTGCCGCAGGATCCGCCGTCGTGAGCCGGGTCTACGTCATCGCCGACCTGCACTTCGGTCACGAGAAGGTCGCGCAGATGCGCGGCTTCGCGTCGGCCGCCGAGCACGACGCCGCGCTCGTCGAGGCGTGGAATCGCGTCGTGCTCAAGCGGGACGTGGTGTACGTGCTCGGCGACGTGTTCCGCACCGACCGAGTGCCCGAGCTTCGCGGCGTGAAGAAGCTCGCGCCGGGCAATCACGACACGCGGTCGATGTCGCACTACGTCGAGCTGTTCTCGAAGATCCAAGCGTACTTCGAGTTCGACGGCTGCCTGCTATCGCATATCCCGGTCAACCCGTCGCAGTTCGCGCGGTGGGAGTTGAACGTCCACGGCCACACGCACGCGCGCTCGCTCCCGGATCCGCGCTTCCTGTCCGTCTCCGTCGAGCAGTGCCCGAATCTGGAGCCCGTACTCCTCGGCCGGGTGATCGCCCAGCGCCGCGCGGAATGCCTCAAGTCCGGTGTGGCCCTCTGCCGAAGAGGCCCGGCATGAAGACACCTGCAACCGTGCTCCGCGACAAGTGGAGGCCAGACCGCCGGGCTGACGGCTACTACGACGCGCTCAACCTGGAGACGGGCGAGCGCCCCATCGTGTGCGAGGGTTTCGCCGTGGTCGATCAGTTCTGCGATCGCATGAACGGGCTCGGCCCGAATCGCATGGACGAGATCGGGGAGTTGGTCGAGCGTCAGCGGGCGAGGGCGTGACCATGAACGCACCCGAAGATCGCGCGTTGGAAGTCCGCACCGCGCTCGAAGCGCGAGCAGCGAACGAGCAGGGCATCGTGGACGGCCTGGAGTCCTACGTGCGCGCCTGCGCCGAAGGGTCACAGGAGCGCGAGGCCGCCAGGGCTGCCCTGGCCGTGGCGAAGCTGCACCTCGCGCGCACCCGCAAGGCCCTGGGGCTCGTCCGGGCGGCGCTCGATGCGTACGCGCAGCGCCAGGAACGTGAGTCCGCCGAGTTCGCCCGCGAGTGGATCGTGATCCACGGAATCTCGCGCGGGATGCCCCACGGTTGGGAATCCCGGCTAGGCTGAAAGCGTGACGTACCCCAAAGCACAAGTAGTGTCCGCGACGGACTCCACCTGGACCGTGGAGCCGAACGACGTGTGGACGGTCCCTGACCATGACGTGCGCTTCGAGCTGGAGCCGCGCGACGCCGGAGGCGGCTGGCAGGTCACGAAGAGCGTGCGCGCGCTCGCCATCGACAAGGACGGCACGATCTACGGGCTGCGCACGATGTCCGACGTGCGCGAGAACGGGTACTTCCTGGAGGGCCGCGTCTCGATCGACGGAGTGAAGCGCAAGGCGTTCACCTCGGACAAGCTGTTCCTCAACGCGGCGGGAGACCTCGTGAAGATCGCCGTGCTCCACGTCATCACGACGAAGCTCGGAGTGCCCGCGTGAAGCTATTGGTCTGCGGTTCGCGCCGCGCGCGCGACGGTCGGCCGACACGCCGCGCGCTCGACAAGAGGCGCAAGCAAATCTCGTGCATCATCGTCGGCGGTGCGCGCGGCGTGGACACGTTCGCCGAGCGGTGGGCGGCGGCGAATGGGATCCCTTGCTTGCGGATCGGCGCGCTGTGGCGGTACTACGGCGACCGCGCCGGACCGATGCGCAACGCTTGGATGTTGAAGTTCGGCCTGCCGGACCGAGTGCTTGCGCTGCCCGGCGGAAACGGGACCGAGAGCATGGTTACTCTGGCGCGCGCAGCGGGCGTGCCGGTGACGCGCGTGAAGGCGAAGCGATGAACGAGAAGAAGACGACCCCGCCGAAGAACTGCCAAGCGTGTCGGTGGAGCTACATGGAGCCGGACGACGACCTCGTGTGCGGACACCCGGACTCGGGCTCGATGGGGCTCTACTGCCATCGCGCGCCGCCCGACCACTGTGGCCCCGAGCGCACGAAGTTCGAGCAGCACCCGCTCCGCAACCCCGACGGCACGCTCAAGCCGGTACGCGGCTAGACAACGTGTCCACGAGCACCGGGCGCATTTCGAGAGAGGCGCACCGGAGCATTCCGGCCGGAGGGATGGGGGTCCACACCGGCCGGAACCTTTTTCCCTCAAGCGCGGGGCGGCCCCTGGCCGAAGAGGGCGGCATGAAGCTGCAACCCACTCTGCAAGGCCAAGCGCCCGCGCTCGACGTGTCGGGCATCCTCCAGCTCCTCGAAGCCCAGCGCGCCACGGGCACGTTCCGGCTCGGCGAGCACTACCTCCGCCTGCGCCAGGGCGCGGTCTGCAAGGCGTCCGGTGAGCCCGTGGCGACCGTGGCGGCCATCCTGACGGCCACGGGCTCGTTCGAGTTCCGCGCGGTCCAGGGCGAGCCCAGCGGCGACCTGCGCCTCGGCGTGACGGGGCTCCTCCTGGAGGCGGCGCGCCTCGCGGACGAAGCCGGGCAGCGCTGATTCCGCCCCCCGCGTTCAAGTTCCAAGGGCACACTGTCGATAGGAGCGACATGGAAACGAAACCGAATCCCGAGTTCACTGCCGCGTGGGCGCTCGACCGCCGTCTCGCCAAGGGCGCGCGCGTCGAGGTCCGTTGGACGAGCGCCGGGCGCTTCTTCCGTGGCACCGGCACCGTCGCCAAGGTCAACGCGAAGAGCGTGCGCGTCACGCTCGACGCGGCCGTCGAGCCCTACCCGGCCGGGTTCGCCGTGTCCGCTCCGCGCATCAACACGACGCCGTGGTCCTACAGCAACGGCGTGTTCGAGGTCGAGCGCCCGAAGCTCCCGCTCAAGCGCGGCAAGATCACGGCGATCGAGCACGGCCGTCAGACGGTCGTCACCGACGACGGCGAGACGTTCCATCTGACTCCGGGTCACGACGCGGCGAGGGGCGGTCGAGTCGGCGATCGCGTCGAGCTGGAGTACCGTTCCACGCCGAGGCTCGGGCTGTGGTACGGCCGCGTGATCCCGCTGAGCCCGTTCTCTCGCCGGTGCCAGTGCGGCACCGAGTACGTTCCGAAGACGATCGCCGACGGCTACTGCCCGACCTGCATGGAGGCGCGCAAGTCATGAAGATCAAACTGACAGACGGAAGCTCCGCGACGATCGAGCGCGGCGACTTCGTGAACCTGGACGAGTGGTTTGGCGACGTGTGGGCCGAGGTGCTCGACCTGTTCGACAGCGATCCACGTCACCGCTCGCTCGTGCTCGCAGGCGGCGAGCACAAGTCCGTGATCGTGACCGTCGAGCTGGAGGGTCGCCCGAGGGTGCGCAAGGTCCACGGCTTCGACGTGCGCTTCACCACGGCCGAGGCGCGCATCGTGCGCCTATGCGAAGGTGTCGTCGGCGAGACGAAGAACAAGCACGGCCGCAGCCTGGACGTACTGCCCGAGCGCCTGCGCCCCATCCTGCCGCTACCTACCGAGCGCGCCACGTGCGCCTCGTGCGATCAGCCCGGTTTCCCGTGCGACGACGAGGGTCGGCTTCTCGCCCATCCCGTCGCGCTCCCGGCCGTCGTTCCGCCGCATCGTCGAGCCGTCTGGCACCACGCCGAGCACAACGCGCTCGTGTGCAGCTCGTGCCGTCGTGCCGAGGCTCAAGGTCTCAAGGTCATCATCCGGTCCGGTCGATAGAGGACACCATGAAGAAGCGCACCAAAGCTGCCTACGCAAACCTGTTCGACAACCCGACCGCGCTGTTCGAGGGGGTGGAGGTGCTCCTCTTCCCCAACGGCGAGCGCGAGATCCTGATCCGCGACGCGAAGCGCGGTCACGCGATGCGCCTCAAGGTCAGTGTCGGACCGGCGGGGATGTCCCTCACCGTCTCGCGCACGACGCTCGGCACGCCGCTGTCCGTCATCGGGAACCAGGAAGGTGACTACGAGCCGATCCGTCTGGAGGGCGACGCGGCCGAGCTGTCGATCACGCAGTACAACGGCGACGGAGATTCGCAGGCGTTCAAACGGTGGGCTCGCGCGACGCAGTTCGAGCGCCGCTCTCAAGACCTGACGCGCCCCGTGTTCGACGGCGACCCGCAGTGCGGCGGCGTGGTGCGGTGATGGACACGCGCACCCAACTCGCCATCGAGGTCGTCAAGCTACGGGCCGAGATCGTCGTGCTGCGCAAGGAGGTGCGCACCGACAAGCTGACGCAGGTCGGCAACCGGCGCATGGCGGACGAGCGCCTGGAGCAAGAGGGCTCGAAGCCTCGTCCGTGCTCGCTGATCCTGATCGACATCGACCACTTCAAGCGCGTCAACGACGAGCACGGTCACGATGTCGGCGACACGGTGCTACAGACCGTTGCGAGCACGCTGGCGCAACACGTGCGCGTGAGCGACGACGTGTGCCGCTTCGGAGGTGAGGAGTTCCTCGTCATCTGCCCGGACACGTCCGCGTCGGCCGCTGCGATGCTCGCCGACCGATTGCGCGAGATCATCGGCTCGACTCGGATCGAGTCGCTCGGACGCGCCGTCACGATCAGCGCCGGAGTTGCCGAGACAACGAACGACTCTGGCGGCCCGTCGGTCACGTTGAAGCGTGCCGACGCCGCCTTGTATGAGGCGAAGCGTGGGGGACGTAACCGGGTGCTCGCCGCTTGAGATCGTAGCAGGATTCCGCAAAGGGGAAAATGCAAAATCCCCCTTGCGCTTTTTCTGGAGGTGCCTCTACGGTGGAGTTCGACACACGTGGGGCCTCCACCCCGACCCACTTCTGCGGCCGAGGCGCGCTCCTTCAACTCCCGAAGGGTCATTCCCATGAAGTTCTCTTCTCCTGCCAAGTGGTCCCTCGCACTGTTCGCCGTCCTCGGCGTCGTCGCGTGCGCGTCCACGTTCACTCTGGAAGCCGAGGGCGAAGTGCTCGGCAACAAGGGCGACGTCCGGGTCGGCTACGACGGCCGCGACGTGAAGACCGAAGACCTGCCCGGCGAGGGCAACCGCGCCGACATCAAGTTCTACGACGCCAACGGCAACGAGATCCCCAACTCCGGCGCGACGGGCGTCGGCGAGGGCGACAAGGTGCCGGTCCCGGCGGGCGCGACGCACGCGACGATCAGCGGGCCGTCGAGCGCGACGAGCTGCACCGGCTGCACCGGCGGCTCGGGCGGTGGCGGCGGTGGTGGTGGCGGTGGCGGCGGTGGTGGAATGGCCGAGCTGCCCGACGAGTTCGCCGACGCCTTCGCTCTGCGCGATCCGTCGCAAGGTTTCCAGAAGAACCAAGCGGGCGGCCTCGCTCAGCGCACGGCCGTGCTCATGCCCGAGAAGTGGGCGTACGTCTACACGCTCAACGGCGACTTCGACGGCTCGACTGCGTGGTCGAACGTGTCGGCCTTCTTCTCGATCCTCGGCAACTACGACGCCGCGCAGATCCAAGCGCGCATCGCTCCGGTCCTCTTCCAAGGTCCGGGTGCCGTGCCCGGCTCGGGCGTCACGGTCGAGCAGTACGTGCGCATGGACGCCGAGACGCTCGGCGCGCGCCTGTTCGTCGCGGACCGCACGTACGCCATCACGTCGTACTCGATGGACTGGAACGGCACGCCGTACACGCCGACGCTGTACTCCGCGCCGAACAACTGGAAGGTCGCCGAGGTGTTCATCCCGCTGACCAACATCAACATCGCGGTTCCGGGCTCCGGTGCCGGGAACAGCATCGACCTCGTGTGGATGACCACCGACGACACCGTGGCGAACGAGATCCACGAGTCGCGTTGGTACGGGCTCCCGTGATCGACCGCTGACCTACGCCGTGGGCGGTCGCTCGATCGCGGGTGGCCGCCCACACCTCGCACAACCTCATGAAGCGCCTACTACTGCTCCTCCCGCTCGTGCTCGCCTCGTGCAGCTCGACGCCCGAGTTCGAGCACGCCTCTCCCGCTGGCGTCGCGCGTGCTGACGACCGGGACGACGCGCGGATGCTGGCGATGATGGGGAACCTCTTCGCGCACGATGTCTGCGCACGCCTCGGCGTCGAGCTTGCTCCGCCGTTCGTGATCGAGCACGTGTCCGGCACCAACGTGCTCGGGCTCGACGTGCAACGCGACAGCGCCGACCGAATCGTCTCGCGCCGCATCGTCATCGGCGACGCGCCACTCCTCAAGCAAGCGCGCTTCTCCGTCGCGCATGAACTCGTCCACTGGTACGCGAGCGATCCGTGGGACCGGCTGCCGCACGCGATCGAGGAGGGGCTCGCGGACTACATCGCGCTCCAGCTCGCGCCGGAGTTCCGCGACGCACGCCTCGAAGAGCTGGCGCGCCGTCGCGCAGAGATGACGCCAGAGCGTCGGGAGCGCGCCATCGCATTGACCGAGCGGGAGTGGAACGGCGCGCCGAAGGAGACGCGCTCGGACGCTTACGCCGTCGGATACGAAGTCGTCGAGCGCTTGGGAATCGAAGCGCTGCGCGAGCTGTGCGTGCAGGCGAGGGAGCAGGGCCTCGCGCGCGTGCCGCTCGTGTGGATCGAGGGCAAACCGCTGCCGCCGAACGTGGCGCGGCACTGAGACCCCGGCCGTCCCATCGGCGGCCGGTCTACTACTAGACACCGTGTCCAGCTCACCGAGCTGGGAGGGTCATCATGTTCCGTCGCTTCCTCGCTTCCCTCGTCCTGCTCTGCATCGCCAGCGCGGGCCTCGCGCAACCGGGCGAACCCGCCCCCTTCGCCTCCGTCGCCTCCGTCGTGAGCCAGACACGCGAGCGCCCCGAGCCCTGGCGACCCTGTGGGGACGAGCCCGTCTCGACGCACTGCATCTGTGTCACGCTCACGTGGCTCTGCGGCGGCGAGGAGCACTCCGTCACCTACCGGCTCTGCTCGGCCTGTGACCTGCGCGCCGTCAAGAACATCATGGTCCAGGCACAAGCGTTCGGATGCACCCTGATCTCCCGGCAAGTCGTTGCGTGCCAATAGGGATTCCTGCATCATGCCGCTCCCCTGTGGCCCTCCGAAACAGCCGGGGGGCCACGGTCGTTTCTTGAGGAGCGCGACGGACCATGAAACGCGGACGCTACACGAAGCAGGACCGAGCCCTGATCCGGGAGCAGTTCGGACAACGCGACACCGAGCTTCTCGCTCGCCAGCTCGGGCACACCCCCGACAGCGTGCGTGCGGAGGCGAGCAAGGCGTTCCCGCGCTTGAAGGGTACATGGTCGGACGCGGACTTCGACACGTTGCGCAGCCGTGCGGGCCGCGCGTCGATCGAGGACGTGGCGACCTCGATGGGCCGCTCCGCCGAGGACGTGAAGCAGAAGCTCGCCGAGCTGGCGCGCACGGCGAATCGACGCTCCCCGCTCTCGAACGCCGAGGTGATCGACTTCCGCCGCCGGTACGGCCGCGCCACAGAGGAAGAGCTGCGCGCCGCGTTCGGACTCTCGGCGGCGGCCGTCAACGCGCTGGCCGCCACCTACCGGCTGGCGAAGGACAAGGCGTTCCTGGCGACGCTCCAGGTGGACACGAAGATGCCCCGCTGGAACGCCGACGAGATCGAGAAGTTGAAGAAGCTCTACCCGACGCTCAGCGGCCTCCAGGTCGCGCGCGAGCTGGGCCGGAGCGTGAAGTCCGTGGTGTCGAAGGCACACCAACTCGGGCTCCGCAAGACGCCTCAGCGCCTTGCGCGCATGGGGCGAGAGAACCGCGTCAAGGAGTAAGCGATGTCGATGGAGAAGGCCGTGGCTGCGCTGCGGGTGACAACCGCAGGCGGGGAACGTGTCCGCGTCAGTTCGGACGGACAGGTTGAAGCGTGGCGAGGTGAGACGTGGCGGCCGTTGGCGGTCGAGCCTGACCGCTCAGGCTACGCCAGCGTTCGCGTGTGGCGGGGTGGTGTCCGGTCGCGCGTTCGCGTACACCTTCTCGTGTTGCGGGTGTTCCACGGCCCACGTCCGACGCCGAGACATCTCGCACGGCACCTCAACGACGATCGGATGGACGCTTCCGCACCGAATCTGCGGTGGGGAACTCGCGTGGACAACTACCGTGACGCGCAGGCAAACGGCCGCGCGTGGCATCCTCGGAAGTACGGTGCGCGAACTCGCGCCCGCGTTCGAGCGTTGCGCGCGTCCGGGATGTCGTATCGAGCGATCGGAGCGAAGCTCAACATGAACGACGCGACCGCGTGGAGGCTCGTCAATGAGTGACATGAACGCTGCGGTCGCTGCGCTAAGGCGACATTGGGGACACCCCGACTTCCGCAAGTCGCAGAAGATCGTCGTCGGGCTGGCGCTCGACGACAACGACGTGCTCGCCGTGCTACCCACGGGTGGCGGCAAGAGCGCGTGCTTCCAAGTTCCCGCGCTCGTGCGCGATGGCGGCGCGATCGTGATCTCGCCCCTGATCGCGCTCATGAAGGATCAGGTGGACGACTGCCACCGGCGCAACATCCCGGCGACCTACATCAACTCGCACGTGGACGAGGACGAGCGCGAGGAGCGCATCGCTGACTTCATCGCGGGCGCGTACAAGCTCCTGTACATCGCGCCGGAGCGGCTCAACACGCCGAGCTTCCTGCGAGAGATCGGACGTGCGACGGTCTCGTACGTCGTCGTGGACGAGGCGCATTGTTGCAGCGAGTGGGGCCACGACTTCCGCCCCGACTACATGCGGATCAACCGTCTCGTGCGCGCGCTCACGAAGCGCGGCGGCGTGCGTCCGCCGATCCTGGCGCTGACCGCGACGGCGACCGAACTCGTCACGCGCGACATCGTGGCGAGCCTGGGGATGCGCGACGACCACGCGCTCGTCGTCGCCGACCCGCTGCGGCCGAACATCCGCTACGACGTGGAGGACGCGACGATGAGTTCCTCGCTCGCGTTCCAGATCGCGCACGAGGTCATCGACACGATGGACATCGGCGACGGCCGTCACGTGCTGTACGCGAACACGCGCAAGATGGCCGAGAAGCTCGTCGAGATGGCCGCCGAGCGCCACGGCGAGGGGCGCGCCGCCTTCTACCACGCGGGCATGAAGAAGGAGGAGCGCGAGGTCGTGCAGGACGCCTTCAAGTCCGGCGAGGTGCCGATCGTCTGCGCGACCACCGCGTTCGGCATGGGTGTGGACGTGCCGAACATCCGCACCGTGCTCAACTTCGGGATCCCCGCGAGCCTGGAGGCGTACGTCCAACAATGCGGACGGGCTGGCCGCGACGGGAAGCCCTCGGTCTCCGTCGTGATCGTGGACGACTACTCGATCCGCTTCCAGCGCTCGCTCATCGAAGGCGCGAACCCGCCGTGGCAGCTCTACGGCGTCGTGTGGGACTATCTGCACGGGCAGCTCCAGCCTGACACGACGCTGCGCAAGACCGTGCGCGAGATGACCGGCGAGATCGTCAGCATCACGCGCACCGCGATCCAGGAGACGCAGGTGAGCGTCATCCTCGGCGTGCTGCACTCGAAGAGCCTGATCGACAAGCGCCCCGTCGAGGCGGGCACACCCGTCACGATCGACGTGCCGACGTTTCAGGCGACGCTCCGCGAGGGTACGCCCAAGCCGTTCGTCCGCCGCGTGTGGGAAGAGCTGTGGACGAAGCACGTTCGCCCCGAGTTGGCGAAGCCCGGCATGGAGGCCGAGCGTGAGGTGACGATCTACCTCAACAAGCACGCGCTGCAAGCCGAGGCGGGCGTCTCGTCGTCGAGCACGCTCAACAAGGCGCTGGAGAAGCTCGTCGGACGTGGGATCTCCCACCTCGGCGACACCTACACGGGCAACATCATCGGCATCCGCGAGTGGCGCGCGGACATCAACACGCGGCTCCCGCGTGAGAAGATCGAGGAGAAGCGCGCGAGCGACGTGCGTCGTTTCGAGGCCATGCTCGCGTACACGCGCAACCGCGAGCCGTCGCAGCGCGCGGAGTTCCTCCGCGACTACTTCCTCAAGCCCGCCAACGTCGTTTCGGCCCCATGAGACCCCTGTGAGCGCGCGCAACACCACTGTCAGAGCTGGAGTTACGTTCGCTCGGGGGGTGTTTTCCTTGACGGATCGCGCGGCCGTTGCTCCCGCGCGCACGCGCGCCCGTTTGGCCCTATGGCCTATGGCCTTTGGCCTTGCTCTTCGACCTTGCGCAACGCTCTTCGATCATCGAGCTGGAGCAAGGTCGAAGAGCCAACAATGAACATAGAACTGTAGATGACTCAAGGAGATACACGTACGAGAGTCACGAAGGACGAACGTGTAAGAGAGTCCTCCTCGCTACGCTCGGAGGACAAGTACGCGCGCGAGGCTGACCGGAGTCGGCGGCACCGGCTAGACACCGTGTCCAGCGCCCGCCGGGGCTCCCAGCGCCGCCAGAGCCGCCAGGAATCCCGCGCGGGCCTTGGAACCCCCCGGCCCCCCTTGCTAGAATCGGGGCCTCGCCGGGCGCGCGCCCAGCTCTTCACGGGGCAGGGGGACGCAACGTCACACCCCGACGAGAATCAACCTCCGGCTCATCCAAGGCTTTCCGCCGACGGTGAGCCGGAGGATCTAACCCCGGACCAACGGTCCGAGTGAAGCGGCGGTGATTCGAGCGGCGATCTACGTCAAGGGTGCGTGGGCGGAGTTGCGCAACGCGCCCGAGGGCACTCTCGAAGGGTGCCTCACGGTCGCCCACCCGAACCCGTGGACCTCGCGGGCCTACCGCGAGAAGCGGTGGGACGGGCAGATCCGGCTCTTCCGTGGGCTCAAGTTCCCGGCCGGTCTGACGCCGCGCGTCGTCGAGCACCTGCGCGAGATCGGCAAGGACGTGTTCGTGTCCGGCTTCGTCGAGAAGCACGCGCACGACTGGAGCCGCATCAAGGCGAACTACCTGCCGCCTGTCGGCCGCTTCGAGAAGCTGTGGCCGCATCAGCTCGAAGCCGTCCACGCGGCGCTGCCTGCGCGCTGCGGGATCATCAAGGCCCCGACGGGCTCGGGGAAGACCGAGATGATCGCGGTGATCGCTCGCGCGCTCTTCGAGGAGTTCGAGTGGAACACGCTCATCCTCGTGCCGAAGAAGGGGCTCATGCACCAAACCGTCGAGCGCCTGCAAGCCTACTACCAGGACGACCTCAAGGTCGGCTGGATGGGCGACAGCGAGCGCGTCGATGGTGACGTGATCGTCGCCACCGCGCAGACGATGCAGGGTTGGAAGCCGCGCCGCGTCGGCAAGCGGATGCGCCCGGCCGATCCCCGACTGCGCGAGATCGTGAAGACGTTCCAGGTCATCATCGGCGACGAGTGTCACCGCGCGTCGAGCGACACGTGGTTCGACCTGTTCATGTCGAGCGGCGCGCACCGTCGGTACGGCTTCTCCGCGACGCCGCTCAAGGACTCGGAGCTGTCGGACTACAAGCTGATCGGCGCGACGGGTCCGCTCCTGTACTCGTGCGAGACGGCGAAGTTGATCGAGGCGGGACTCGCCGCGCAGCCGAAGATCGCTATGGTCATGAGCGACGGCGCGAGCGGACCGGACATCACGAAGAAGGTCATGCGCGTCGCGCGCGAGGCGACGATCGAGCGCCGCCTCAACAAGGGACAACGTGTCCGCTCGCCGAAGAAGGTGAAGCCCGACGCGAAGGAGCTGTATCGCGCGGCCTACCGCACGGGCCTCGTCGAGAACGATCACCACAACTCCGCCGTCATCCGCGCGGTGCAGTGGCTCGTGGACAACAAGCGCAAGCCGCTCGTGCTCTGCCGCTTCAAGCCGCATTGGGAAGCGCTGCGCGAACGCCTGGAGGACACGGGCATTCCGTTCCTCGCGGTGTGGGGCGCGTCCGACAAGGGCGACCGCGACCTCGCCAAGAAGAGCTACGGCGAAGGCAAGACGCGCGTCGTGCTGGCGACGACCATTTGGGACGAAGGCGAAGACATCCCCGGCGTCGATGCGATCGTGCTCGCGGAAGGCGTGAAGTCGATGACGAACGCTCTCCAGCGCATCGGTCGAGGAATGCGCCGCGACACGAAGGACGTGTGGGTCGTGGACTTCGTTCCGACGGCGCACGCGACGCTGCGCAATCACGCCGCCGCGCGTGCCGAGTCGTACGAGCAGGAGGGCTACGAGATCGCGCTCGTCGAGCACTGGCCCGAGCCCGACACGTTCGACTTCGGCGACGACCTCCTGCCGTTCAAGCGCTGGGAGCGCGCGGTGAGCTAGACACGTTGTCCACAAGTTGTGGATAACTCGGGGACAATGGGGGGCTTGACACGGGGTCGGGCGGTTGGGTAAACCTTCGCCCCGTGACGTTGGCGACCCCTGGAAACTCCCTGTCGTGAAGCACCCCCGCTGTGGCCCGCAAGCATCCCGTACCCTCGCCGGATGAAGTCCCCTCGTGCTTCGGATCCCGATTCCGCGAAGCCGATCCCCGGTGCGCCGCGTGCCCCGCGCGCGGTGAGTGCTCACGGCACACGGCCGCGTGGTCCGAGCAACGCTCGCTCTCCGAGCACGTCGCTGACCTCGCCGCGTCGCTGACGAGCGCCGAGCCCGAGTCCGCCGAAGCGATCTACACGCGGCTCTTCCGCGAGACGTTCGGCAAGAAGCCGTTCATCGACCACGAGCGCCACCGCTCGACGATCGCGCGAGTGGCGAAGTCCTGCGCCGATCAGGGCATCGACCTGGAGACGTACATCGCGGGCAACCTGTGGGCGATGAAACGCTGGGCAGAAGCCAACCCGCGCATCGGCTTCCAGCCCACGCACCTCTCGGGCGAGAACGCGCTCCGCCGCTACCACGCATACCTCGGGCGACTCAGCCGCCGCTTCCGTCACGCCAAGCACGAAGCGACCGCAGGCGAGTCGCCCGCCGCGTTCCTGCGCCGCCAGCTCTTCCTCGGCGAGTACGCGGTCGCGGAGCACTTCGTCGCCGCCTACGTCGCCAGCGGCGAGGAGGATTGGAAGGCGGCCATGCGCGCGGCCGATCCGAACCAGCATTGGCTCGCGCTCGAAGAGCGAGACCGTGGCGCGTACCATCGCGCGTGCGGCCTGTTCGGCACGTCGCAGTACCAGCGCGAGCGTGAGTTCGCTCGACTGCGCGCCGCCGCTGCCCTGGCCGAGACGTACCAGCACGGGCTCGCCGATCGCATCGGCTTCAACTCGTTCGAGTGGGCCGACTTCGCCAAGCTCGTGAAGCGCATCGTGGGCGCGCCGAAGACCACGCCCGCCGCTGACCTCGCGGAAGTTCCGGGTGTCGCATGGCATTGACCGCCCCGGCCACCTACGAGTTCGGCGACGACTTCCAGCGCCACGCGCTCGCGGTCCTCGCGCGCATCCCCGGCGGCATCGTGCGCTACCGCAGCGCGCTCGATCCGACGTTCTTCGGCAGCGCCACGCTGCGCACGATTGCCGAGGTGCTCTTCGCGCACGTGGACGAGCACAAGGGCCTGCCGCAGAAGGCGACGCTGCTCGAAGCGCTGAGCGATCAGGTCGGCGACGAGGACTTCAAGCGCGTCCAGAAGTCCGTCAACCGCATGTACGACGCGGACGTGTCCGACGGACCGGCCGTGCTCAAGCGCGTCATCGAGTTCGGTCGGCAGCAAGCGTACGTGAACGCGACGCTCAAGGCCGCCGAAGAGCTGGAGCGCGGCAACCGCGAGGTGCGGAAATACTTCGACGCGGCGGGGCTCGTCGGCGAAGACCTGCTCGATCTCGGTATCGACTACCGGCGCAACGTGAAGGCGCGCCGCGAGTATTACCTCGACCCGAGCGCGCACGAGGACCGGATCTCGACCGGGCTCCCGCACCTCGACGTGCTCATGGGCGGCGGCCTGTGTCGCAAGGAGCTGGGCGTCGTGCTCGCGCCTCCGAAGCGCGGCAAGACCACCACGCTCATCAACATCGCGTACGGTGCGTTCACCGCGCCGACCGCGTACAACGTCGCGCACTACAGCCTGGAGATGCACCAAGACAAGGTTGCCCGCCGGTACGACGACCGGCTCATGGGCAAGCACGTGGACATCCGCAGCGCCGAGCCGGAGAAGTACGGCCGGATCCTGTCGAAGCGCGTCAAGACCTTCGTGCGCGGTCGGCTGTTCGTGAAGCACTATCCGACGCGCACCGCGAGCGTCTCGAAGATCCGCTCGCACCTGACGCTGCTCTCCGCGCGCGGCTTCACGCCCGACCTGATCGTCGTGGACTACGCGGACATCATGAAGCCCGAGCGCCGCCTCGGGGAGATGCGCCACGAGCAGGCGGGCATCTACGAAGACCTCCGACAGCTCGCCGACGAGTTCAACGCGGCCGTGTGGACGGGCTCCCAGGCGTCGCGTGGCGCGCTGGAGAAGGAGACCGTCACGATCGAGGACTTCGCCGAAGCCTTCGAGAAGGCGGCGATCGTGGACGCGGCGATCGCGTTCTGCCAGACGAACGACGAACGTGTCGAGAGCCGCTGCCGCCTGTACGCCGCCGCGCTGCGCAACGCGGAAGACGGCCGCACGATCGAGTGCGCGATCGACCGCAACCGCGCGCGCCTGCGCTCCATCGCGCTGTTCGACGTGAGTGGCGCGCGGATCCTGCTACAGGGCGAGCAGCACGACGCGAACCTGGAGACCACGAGCTTCGTCGCCAAGGCGAAGCGCAAGGAAGAAGCGACGGAGATGAAGAAGCGCGCCGGGATCAAGGTGCGCGGTGAGAAGCGAAAAGACCGGCCCGTGGTCGGCGTGAAGAAGCGCCGCCGCGAGCCCAAACCCTCGAAGGCGGTGACGTGATGTCCGACCCGAAGCATCGTGTGATGGAAGCGTGGCGGTCGTATCGAGCGCAGATGCCGACGAACGCTCCGCAGATCCAGTTCGACGAGTGCCGTCGTGCGTTCTTCGCGGGTGCAGCGGCGCTCTTCGGCGAGATCACAAACCTCGATCCGGGGACCGAACCGACGGACGCGGACCTCGACAAGATGTCCGCGATCAAGGCCGAGCTGGACGCCTTCCCTTCGATCGCCTACACGACGCGCGGGTGATCCGATGGCGACGGGCTTCCGTGTCTTCGTGCGCTTCGAGTGGCGTGACCTGTGGGTCGGCGTCTACGTGGACCCTCGATACGCGGTCGTGAAACTGCCGTTGCCCAAGCCGCCGACGATCATCACGCGCCGCGTGTACGTCTGCCTCGTTCCGATGGTGCCGATCGTCTTCGAGTGGCGGGTCGTGAGGGCCTGATCGTGCAGAAAGCCCCGCCCCGCCGCATCGCCAAGTCGATGCTCGACTACCTCGACCGCAGGCTCGGGGCTCACGCGGGATCCGGGCCGGAGTACACGTACTTCTGCCCGGCTTGCATTGACCGGATCGGGTCGGAGGCGAACACGAAGAAGTTCGCCGTCAACATCGACCGTCGCAAAGGGCAGTGCTTCCGTTGCGAGTTCAAGTTCCGCGAGATCGCGCACCTCTTCCGCTACATCAACGGCGGCTTCATCACGCCCGAGGAGCGCGTGCTCCTGCGCGAGGATCCGCCGATCGTCGTCGGCTCCGTGCGCGAGACGGTGATGCGCGTGCTGTACGGCGACGACGAAGAGAACAAGGGACTGCGCATCCAGAAGCTCCCGAACGAGTACGAGGCGCTCAGCGCGAAGACCCAACGCCGCCCGGCGTTCAAGCGCGCGCACCACTACCTCGAAGGGCGCAACGTAGACCTCGCCACGATCGAGCGCTTCCAGGTCGGCTATTGCCCGCGCGGCGAGTACCAGGGCTATCTCATCTTCCCGGTCGTGCAGAACGGCGCGCTCGTGTACTGGACGAGTCGGTACGCCGGTCGGCGCGACCGGATGAAGAGCAAGAACCCGCCCAAGCGCGACGGCTTCTATTCGCGGCAACACTGCCTGCTCAACTACGACAACGTGGTCGGCCGCAAGATCGTCGGGCTCGTCGAAGGGCCGTTCGACTGCATGGCTCCGAAGCACGCGCTCGGGCTGATGGGCCGCGTCATGAGCCCGGTGCAGGAGACGCTCATCGCGGATCTCGTCGAGCACGGCCTGCGCGAACTCGTGCTGATGCTCGACCCCGGTACGGGGCGCGACATGGACCACGTGCGCGCGTCCCTGTGCGACGTGGTGCCGAGGATCACGATGCTGCCGCTCGACCACGGCGACCCCGCCTCGCGCAAGGCCGACCTACCCGCGCTCATGCAGGAGCGGCGGGTGCCGTCGCTCGTGGACCGCATCCGCTCGCGCTTCGGAACGAAGTGACCACAACCCATAGTGGATAGCCCACCCCCGCCCCCGAAAACCGCGAAAAGGCCCTTGCCGAGGGGCAAAACCGACCCTCCGGCGCTACCATCCGCGACCCCACACAGCCATGCGAACGAAGGATTGGGAGATTCTCGCCGTCGGCGACAAGGTGACACGCCTCACGCGCGTGCGCGCCAGCACCCGCAACCCGGCGGCCACGAACCCCGACGAGATCCTCGTCGAGCGCGACAGCTTCCAGGTGGTCCAGATCGCCAGCGGCACCGCCACGCTCGTGCGCCTGCTCGATCAGCGTCGCCTCACCGGGATGCGCAGCGTCATCACCGAGGCCGTCGAGTTGCAGGAGGTCGCAGCGACGGCAGGCCCGGTCGATCCTGGCGCGGACGGTGCTACGTTCGAGTGGGTATGGGAAGCGCCCGCGCGCGGCGAAGCGCGGCTCACCGGCGGCTTCATCGTCCAGCGTGCCGACGGCTCCGTCGAGACCGAGCGGTGCCCGCAGCCGACGACGGCGAAGAAGTAAACCATGCGCGCCCTCCTCCACGTTCCGGCCGTTGCGCCGCGTTGCTTCGGTGAGCCAGAACGAGTGAGGGAATGTCGTGACTGCGGCCTGCGCCATCGCTGCTACCAGCGGCAGCTCGATCGCGCAGGCGTGTTCCTCCTGCCGAAGGATCGGCCGGTGCAGCATCGCGCGAGTTGGGGCTCGCCGTACGTGCGCGAGTTCAAGCCCAAGGAGCCGAGCGCGTGACGACGCTGCGCGAAAAGGTCCGCGCTCGATCGTTGGGCGTGGGGCACTCCGGGCGTCCGCTCGTGATGCCCGGCGAAGAGCCGAAGAGCGGTTGCCGCTACTGCCCGCTGTTTTGCTGGAGCCACGACTTCGCCGCCGCGAGCAAGGGCGGGTACTTCCGCGACGCCGAGAAGATCCGCGCGAAGGAGACTGAGAGCCACGTCGTCAAGACGCGCTGCGTCGAGGAACATCGCTGGAGCAAGGTGGACGTGCTCTTCGTGGGTGAAGCGCCCGGCGCTGACGAAGACCGCGAGGGGCAGCCCTTCATCGGCCGCTCTGGCAAGCTGCTACGCACGGCGATCGAGTCGATGTCGAGCGTCAAGCCCGAGCAGTGCGGCATCTCGAACGTCGTGCGCTGCCGTCCTCCGCGCAACCGCACGCCCAACAAGACCGAGATCCAGAGCTGCACGCCGCGCCTGCTCGCGGAGATCAAGGCGCGCGAGCCGAAGGTGATCGTCGCGCTCGGCAACGTGCCGCTGACGATGCTGACCGGCAACTCGGGCATCACGCACTACACCGGACGGATCATGCCGTGCATCGTGCCGGGCCTGGAGCACGTGCAGGTCGTGGGCTGTATGCACCCGGCGTACATCCTGCGCGCCGACTTCGAGATGGAGCGCTTCATTCAGGCGTTCGAGGTCGTGCAAGCGCTGCTCGCGGGCGAGATCGAGGACAAGGGCGGGGTCGGCGAGTACGAGGTCGTGACCTCGCTAGACACGTTGTCCAAGCTCATGAAGCGGCTCACCGCGTCGAAGGACTACGTGTCCGTCGATACGGAAACGGGCGCGCTCTCCCCGTTCCAGCACAAGTTTCCGCGCCTCCTGTGCCTCTCGTTCTCCGATGAGATCGGCAAGGGCTGGGTCGTGCCGTACGATCACCCCGAGAGCCCGTGGAGCAAGAAGGGCAAGAAGAAGCACGAGCGCGGTGCGGTGAAGAAGCTCCTGCGCCGCTTCCTCACGAGCGACGCCCCGAAGGTGCTCCAGAACGGGAAGTATGACGCGCTCCACTGCCGCGCCGTGCTCGGTGTCGAGATCAAGAACTACCGCGACACGATGCTGACGCACCTCGTCCTCGACGAGCGGCACGGCACGCACGGCCTCGATCAGCACGCTTGGAACTACTCCGGCATGGGCGGGTACGACAAGCCGCTGGAGGACTACAAGAAGCGGCACAAGGAGGCGAACCCCAAGCGCGGCGGGTCGTACGCCAACATCCCCGGTGAGATCCTGTTCCCGTACGCGGCGATGGACGCCGACGTGACCCTGCGCGCGTTCAAGGGTCTGCGCGAGGAAGAGGAGTACCGCAAGAACCGCAAGCTGCGCCGGATCGCCAACGACTTCCTGCCCGCGCTATCCGAGGCGCTCGCGGACATGGAGTTCCAAGGCGCGCAGGTGGATGTCGATCAGGTCAAGAAGCTCGACAAGCTCTATCGCGCCGAGATGGCGAAGAGCGAGAGCACGATCTACGCGCTCAAGAAGGTGCGCGCGTTCGAGAAGCAGCTCGCGCGCGACGGCAAGAAGCCGCGCTTCAATCCCGGCTCGACCAAGCAACTCGGCGCCCTGCTATTCGGCGTGTACGAAGAGCGCCCGGTCGAGCTGACCGACAAGGGTTTCGAGAGCCTCACCCTGCGCTACACGCGCCGGGTGCAGACGTGGCGCAAGAAGCGCAGCGGACCAAAGCCCGAGTTCCGCAAGGTCGTCAGTCGCGCGATCGAGAACGAGGAGTGGGTCCACTTCTCGACGAAGGCCGACGTGCTGCACGAGCTAGGACGGCGCGGCAACGAGCTGGCCCCGCTGATCCTCCAGTGGCGCTCCGCCGAGACGTTGCACAAGACCTTCGTCGCGCCGCTGAGCGACCTGCTCGACGCCAACGGCCGTGTTCACGGCACGTTCTCGATCTTCGGCACCGTCACCGGCCGCCTCGCCAGCTACGACCCGAACCTCCAGAACATCCCGAACAAGGGCGGCGGTCTCATCAAGCGCGCGTACGTGTCGCGCTTCGGGAGCGAGGGCCTGATCGGGCAGGTGGACTACAGCCAGATCGAGCTTCGCGTCGCCGCGTGTCGGTTCAACGAGCCGACGATGATGAAGGCATACCGCGACGGCGCGGACCTGCACTTGCTCACGGCGCTCGACATCTCGCGCCTGACGTTGGAGGAGTACAAGGCGCTCGACCCGCACAAGCAGAAGGAGATCCGCACGCAAGCCAAGCGGGTGAACTTCGGCATCCTCTACGGCGGCGGCCCGCCCGCGCTGATGGCCGCGCTCAAGAAGGAAGGCGTGTTCCTCACGATCGAGGAATGCAAGGCGCTGATCGAGCGGTACTTCGAGGTCCGCCCGCGCCTCAAGGCCGGGATCGAAGCGCTCGAAGACGGCGTGCGCGAGAAGGGCTACCTGGAGAGCTTCACCGGCCGCCGTCGCCGCGTGCCCGAGGTCTTCTCCGAGAACGAGGAGATCGTCTCGCGCGCCCTCCGCCAGTCGGTCAACTTCCCGATCCAGAACGGCGCGAGCGAGATGACGCTGATGTCGCTCGTGCTCATCTGGCGCGAGATGCGCCGTCGCGGCTACCGCTCGAAGATGATCCTCACGGTCCACGACTCGATCGTGTTCGACCTGCACGTGGACGAAGCGTTCGAGGTGCTCTCGCTGGCGAAGTACGTCATGGAGAACCTGCCCAAGCTCTCCGAGCGCGTGCTGCCCGGTCTCGATTGGAGCTGGCTCAAGGTGCCGCTCGTCGCCGACTGCGACATCGGTTTCTCGTGGGGCACGATGGTCGAGGTCAAGAACCCGAGCGAGCCGGACATCGACGAACTGTGGAAGGAAATGGAGGCCAAGCAGGCCCCGGAGAAGAAGGCGGCATGAGCACCGAGTCGAAGGAACCCACGATCGAAGAGATGGTCGGCAACTACCACGCGCGCGTCGCCAAGGAGTCGGGACTCGTGACCGACAAGCGTCGGCTCGTCGCCTTCCTCTACCTCCTGATGCGTGACCACGCGCCGTGCGGCATGGTCGGCAACGTGCTCCTGGAGCTGGATGGTGTCGCGCCGTACGACTCGGAGAAGCCGATCGAGTGGGCGCAGTGGGTGCGCGATCGTTCGGCGCGGTTGTGCGACACGCCCACCGAGCGCCTGCGCGACTTCCTGGCGCGCTCGCTCGCGCTCGCCCCCGAGGGCGTGTGGCTCGACATCGAGCGCAACCTGCCGCTCGCCGACGACATCGAGACCACGTTCACGAACGGGTGGCTCGCGCAGTACGCGCGCTGGATCGCAACGGAGCTGACGCGAGCGTGAGACCGAAGCGCACAGCGCGGTCCTCCGAGGACTACCTCGCCAACATCGAGGCGGTGACGATCCGCCTGGAGAACGGCGAGGCCGTGAAGCTCAAGGTCGAGCGGGAGGTGCGGATCCCAACCGACCCTGATCGCCTCATCGAGGCGGCGCGGAAGGCCCCCGCCCGCCTCGCCTTTTGGGCCTACCAGTCGGAGCGCGCGCTCGCTGCGCTCCGCAAGCAAGAGCGCGAGACGGCGCGCGTCGAGGGCTTCACGTATCAGGTCTACCGCAAGGTGTACGAGGAAGACGGACAGGAGCCGACCGAGGCGATGATCCGCGCGGCCGTCGATCAAGACCCGAAAGTTCGCACCGCGAGGATTGCGCTTTCGTCGAGGAAAACGGAATATGGCACCCTTCGCGCCGTGCGCGATGCGGTGGAGCACCGATCGTGGATGCTGCGCTCACTGCTCCAGCACCGCGAGACGTAATCACGACATCTGGTAGTTACCCCCACCCACAGGAGACAGATCCCCAATGGTCAAGACCGACCCGGCTCTTCGGAAGAGGATGATGGCGCAGCGAGATCGCAACAAGCGCCAAGGCGTGTCCGTCAACAAGTCGGACTGGAAGAAGGGCACGATCCGCCTGCTTCCGTGTCTCGGCAGGGAAGTCGGCCGCTCGTTCTACTCGGCGTACTACGAGGAGGAACGCAAGTCGATCACGCTGCCCAAGTCCTTCGGCTATCCCGACCCGCTGCTCGACTACGTGAACGCCACGGAGGGCACCGGCACGAAGGAGGCCAAGCAACACCTCAAGGACACGCTCAGCGTCACGCGCGAGCATTGGGTGCCGTGCATCATCCGTGGCGACGAAGGCACTGCCTCCGCGCCGAACGTGCGCGCGTTCCGCTTCCCGCTCAAGACCTACGAGGACTCGATCCTCGACTGGATGGTGGACGAGGACATCGGCGAGGACGTGACCGACGCGCGCGAAGGCCGCGACGTGTTCGTGTCCAAGTCCGGCGAGGGCCTCAAGACCAAGTGGAAGGTCCAGAAGCTCGACCCGAGCCTGATCTCCAAGTCGAAGGAGATGCGGGCCAAGCTCGCCGCGATCGCCAAGGGCTTCGACGTGGCCGACCACTTCTTCCCGTTCTCCCTGGAGGACTACGAAGCCGCGTACACCGCGCTGACCGGGGAAGACCTGCCGGAGAAGATCCGCGCGAAGCTGGAGAAACTCGACGCCGCTGGCGGTCGGAAGTTGGCCGCCTCGGCCACTGCCGCCGATGACGACGAGGACGGAGACGACGAGGACCGCCCCATGAAGAAGTCGAAGAAGAACTCGAAGAAGAACTCGAAGCGCCGTGACGACGAAGAGGAGGACGAGGACACCGAGACCGACGGTGACGACGACTCCGACGACGGCGACGAGTCCGACGACGAGTCCGACGACGACGGCGACGAGTCCGACGACGACGGCGACGAGGACAGCGACGACGGCGACGAGGACAGCGACGACTCCGACGACGACTCGGACGATGACGACGAGGAGAGCGACGACGACTCGGACGACGAGAGCGACGACGACTCCGACGACGAGGAGGACGACGAGGACGACGAGGACGACGACAAGCCCGCCAAGGGCAAGAAGAAGTCCAAGGCCAAGAAGTCCAAGCGTAGCGACGAGGAGAGCGACGACGACTCGGACGATGACGACGACTCCGACGACGAGGAGAGCGACGACGACTCGGACGATGACGACGAGAGCGACGACGACTCGGACGATGACGACGACGAGAGCGACGACGACTCGGACGACGAGGAGAGCGACGACGACTCGGACGACGACGAGCCCGAGGAAGCCGAGCCCGCCGTGCGCGGCGGCCGTGCCAAGCCCAAGGGCAAGGACAAGGGCAAGCCCGCGTCGAAGGGCTCGGTGCGCAAGCCCGCGTCGAAGTCGAAGCCCGCGTCCAAGGGGAAGGTCAAGCCGGGCAAGGTGAAGCCGGGCAAGGTCTCCTCGAAGATCCGGGGCAAGAAGTAGTCGGCCTGCGAGCCCGGCGCGTGCGTGCTGGCGCGCCGGGCATCGCGTACACCAATGGGACTACGAAAGGGAGACCGGCTGACGATCAGTCGCGGCGCGACCATCTGGCTCACGCAGTACGACTCGCTCAAGCCGCACGTCACGCTCACCCGCGAGCTGGGTGACGACCCCGAAGCGGATCGCGCCGAGATGGAGCGCATCTGTTACGTCGAGCTGCGCCGCTCGATCCTCCAGGAGGTTCGCGCGCGCCGGAAGTCCGAGAAGATCATGGGAGACGAGGTGAAGCTCACCCCGCTCCTGCAACACTGCGAGAAGGTGATCGAACGTGGCTACGACCGTGCCCCCGAAGACGGCCGCCTCCCGGAAGGTGCGACCGAGGACCAAACCGCTCGTTCTGAGCGAACCGGCAAGCGAGAAGGCAAACGGCGCACGCGAGGCTGACGCGCACGCAGTCGTGCTCGCGCTGCGCAAGCGGCTCGGGCCGAAGAGCACGACCAAGGTCCAACTTCTCTCGGACGGATCTACCACGTCCGAGGTGAAGGAGTGGATCTCGACGGGCTTCGCCGACCTCGACCGTGTGCTCGGCGGCGGGTGGGCCGTCGGCCGATGCAGCGAGGTGTTCGGTGACGAAGCGTGCGGAAAGAGCGCGCTCGCGCACGTGGCGATCCGCGAGTGCCAGAAGGCAGGCGGCATCGCGTTGCTGCTCGACTTCGAGCAGGCGCTCGACAAGAAGAAGATCAAGAACGTCGGCATCGACGAGACGAAGCTGATCTACACCGCGCCCGAGACGATGGAGGAAGGGTGGGAGGTCGTGTGGACCTTCCTCGCCAGCCTCAAGGGGCGCAAGTTCGACGGCCCCGTGCTGATCGTGTGGGACTCGATCGCCGCTGCGATTCCGAAGGCGGAGGTCGAAGGGAAGATGGACGAGGCCGTCATCGGCGCGCACGCGAGGCTGATGTCGAAGGGCTGCCGCAAGGCGTCGAAGCGCGTCGCGGAAGCACGAGCGCACCTCATGTGGATCAACCAGTACCGCACGAAGTTCGGCGGTGGCGGTTGGCACGGTGGACCCGACAAGGACACCACGGGTGGACGCGCCGCGAAGTTCTACGCGAGCCAGCGACTCGCGTGTCACCGCGTCAAGCGGATCAAGCCGAACCAGGACGCAGGCACCCCGCCCAGCGGCTACTTGATCGTCAGCGTGACGGAGAAGTGCCGCCTCGCGCCCCCGCACCGCAAGACCGAGTGGGTGCTCGACTTCAAGGACGGCCCCAGCACGGCCGCCACGACGCTGCACCTCCTGCGCGAGGCCAAGCTCGTGCGGCCCAAGGGGAGCGGGCAGGCGACGGCCCCGTGGCTCCCGAAGGGGGAGACGTTCCGGCTGCGGAAGTGGCCCGAGCTGTGGCGTGAGAAGGGCTTTCGGAACGGCGCGCGGAAGGCCCTGCGGGGCCTCGTGGAGGCCGGAGGCGTGGCGGAGTACCTGTACGCGCGGAAGGCCGCCAAGGGTGAGGTGGACGAGGATTCCGACGTGGAGGAGGGGGACGAATAGCCCCCTCAGCTAGACAACGTGTCTAGCATGGGTCATAGTTACGGCGTGCTGCGCCACCGGCGCGGCGTTTCCTAAACCCCTCGGACAACGGCGAGGACAACATGTCGAAGACGAAGAAGAAGCGCCCGGCCCAGGGGTCGGGCAAGAAGACCACGAAGGGCGCGAAGCCTTCCGGCGGCGCACCGGCCGCAGAGGCCGCCGAGACGAAGAAGACGAAGAGCCACTTGATCCAGGGCGTGCGCGTCCTGACGCCCGGCGGGAAGAAGCCCGGCCGACGCGGCGCGACCGGCCACCTCAAGCTCTCGCAGATCAAGGTCGTCAAGGGCTTCAACCCGCGCACGACGCTCGGCGACACGGCCGAGCTGGAGCGCACGATCCGCAAGGCGGGCCTGCTCAACCCGCTCGTCGTTCGCCCGAGCGGCGACGGCAAGACGTTCCAGCTCGTCGCCGGTGAGCGCCGCTACATGGCGCTCAAGAACCTGGGCTCGCCGTGGACCGACTCGGTGCCCGTCAACATCCGCGTGGACCTGGAGGGCAACGACCTCGAAGCGAAGGCTGTCGCGGTCGCGGAGAACTCCGAGGACGCGCGCACCGCGCTCTCCTACGTCGAAGTCGGCCGCGTCTGCGCGGAGATGGAGAAGAAGAAGTGGCCCATCGCTCGCATCGCGGGCGAGATGGGTCTGCACCCGAAGAAGGTGCGTCGCGCGCTCAACCTCGTGCGCGCTCCCGACGAGATCGTCAAGCGCGTCGAGTCGGGCGACATGGTGCCGATGGCCGCGCTGGAGATCACCAAGCTCCCGAAGGCGCAGCAAGCGGCCGTGCTGGAGAAGGTCGGCCCCGGCGCGACCGTGAACGAGGTCCGGCGCGTCCGCAAGGACATCGAGCGCGAGGAACGCCGTGCGGCCGTCGCGCAGGGCGAGGACAAGGGCAAGACCAAGGCCGGGAAGCAGCGCGAGCGCACGCCGACCGCCTGGAAGTCCGCCCGCGAGAAGCAGGAGCGCCTCCGCCAGCTCTGCTACGACTTCACCAACGCCGACGAGAAGGAGACCGACGGCTGGCACGAGCTGCGCGGTGCCATCGCGGCGCTCCTGTGGGATCGCGGCGACATCGAGTCGCCGATGCTCCCGTCGGTCCACACCGACAGCGAGTCCGATCCGGCCGCCGCGAAGAAGGTCAACACCCTCTTCGAGGGCCTCGTCAAGGGCGAGTCGAGCCTCTACAAGCCCGAGGACGAGGGCGACGGCGGCGCGAAGAAGTCGAAGAAGAGCAAGAAGACCAAGAGCAAGGACTGATCCGTCAGCCTCTCTCGGATGTCGTGAGCGGGGCGGGTCGCTAACAACGGCCCGCCCTTCTTCTTCATGAGCACCCCGCTGATCGTCGATGGTAACGCGCTCGTCGTCCGCTCGTTGTGGGGCGGGCTCAAGGACGAGATCAAGCACGGCCTGCCGTTCACGAGCGGTATCTACGGCACGCTCAACACGCTCGGCATCCTCGTCGAGCACCACGCGATCGAGGCCGGGCAGATCGTCGCGTTCTTCGACCACGTGCCGCCACCGCATCGCGTGCGGTTGCTCCCCGACTACAAGCAGGGCCGCCGCGAGCACTGGCCTCGCGCGTACCGCGAGAAGGTCGGCGTCGAGTTCGACACGGAAGAGGAAGACCTCGGCGTGTTCGAGTCGGTCGAGCAGCGCATGGCCGCCTTCGCCCAGCTCGGGCAGGTGTACAACCTCCTCCCGTTGCTCGGGATCACGACGCTGTGCTACCGCGAGCGCGAGGCCGACGATGGCGTGGCCGCCTGTGCGCGCGTATTCCTCAAGCGCGGCGTGCGCCCGGTGCTCGTGACGGGCGACCACGACCTGTGGCAGACGATCGGGTGGGGCGCTCGGGTGTGGGATCTTGGGCAGACGCGCATGGTCGATTCCGCCAACTTCGTCACCCGTGCGAAGTGCGCGACCGACACGTACACGCTCTTCCGCGCGCTCACCGGCGACGCGAGCGACCGGATCCGTGGCGCGGAGGGCTTCGGACCGAAGCGCGCGAGCGAGCTGCTCGACCGCGCTCACTGGCACGTGCGCATCGTGCGCGAGCCACGCGAACAGCTACGTGAACTGTGCCGCTTCTTGCGCGAGCAGCCGAAGCTCTCGAAGGCCGAGAAGCAGCTCCTCAAGGACCGCAAGCGCCTCGACCGCGTGATCCGGGCCATCGACCTGCGCGACTCGTTCGGCCGCACGCGCGGGCTGGAGAAACGACTGGAGGCGCGCCTGCCGGTCCGCGAGCAGGACTTCATCCGTGCCTGCCGCGAGCTGGGCCTCGGGGGTGCCGGGCGGCGTCTCGTACGCCCGTTCCTGGCCGCGCAAGCCCTACGGGACAAAAAGGCCCGTGGGGAGGGGCGAAAGCGCTCCTAATGCGGTATCCTTCCCCCCGCGATGATGTTCGACCGCCTGTGTGGGATCCTGGAGAGGGTCTACCGGAACGAGCCGATGCTGCGCGCCCTGCGCGACGCGCGGATCTTCGAGTTTCCAGGACGCTTGCACGAGGCCGCCGCCTCCCGTGATTGGGAGAGCTTCGGCGGTGCGGAGTTCCTGCTCGACAACTTCTTCCTGCCCTTCCCGGTAGTCGCCGTCGAGGACAGCGCCTCGTGCGTCGTGCTGATCGACAACGAGCCGAACGCGCGCGGGCTCAACGTCTCGCGCACGGTGATCGAGTGCCTTGACCTACGCGCGCCGATCGAGGAGTTCGGCCTGAGCCGGAGCGATCCGGCGCAAGTCGCCGCGTGGAATGCGAACGTGGAGTCATCGACGCTTCCGCCGGAGACGTGCTCGATCGCGGTGAGCAAGATCACCGGCGCGAGGCTGGCGAACGATGACGAGCGGAAAGCGGTGCCGGACGGGACGGGCCTCGTGTTCGCGGGCGAGCTGGGCTTCGTGTTCGTGGCGAACAAGCGCGAGATGGTGTTCAGCCTGAACAGCTCGATGCGTGCGATGTCGGCACGCGGCGACACGTCGCGGTACGCGGAGGCCGCTACGCGCAACGCGGTCGCGGCGCTCGAAGAGATCATGTTCTTCAACACGCCCGATCGCTTCATCGTCGAGCGCTCTCCAGACGTGCCGCTCAAGTCGGGCAAGCGTCCGAACGAGATCATCCGATCGCCGCACCGGCCGCACTACATCATGCTCCGGCCGCAGGAGATTCGAGAGCGCCTCGGGATTGGGGACGAGCCTGTCCACGATCGCAAGTCGCCGACGCCGCACGCACGGCGCAGGCACTATCGAACGCTCAAGGCCGATCGCTTCGTGAACGCGCAAGGCAAGACGGTCGTCGTCAGCGCGTCGTGGGTCGGACCGTCCGAGGGTGAATACAAGGGACGCACCTACAAGGTGTGTTTGGACCTGTGAGCGAGCGAAAGCCGAGGCGCGAAGGGACGGTCATCAAGCACGTGGACCTGCGCGTGGCGGGCACTCTCGTGCGCCGTGTTCCTCTGCGGTTGAAGACGAAGACCGATCGGTACAGCTCGCGCCAGGATCAGTTCGAGTACATCATCGACATCGACGAGCCCGCGAAGGTCTACGTCCACCACCCGGATCCGAACGAGGTCTGCAAGCTCGCTGTCGCCGAGCTGGAGAAGGCGCTGGCGATCGACTGGAGGCGCGTCTACCTCGTGCAGGTGACGGGGCTCGAATACCAATGGCAGCGCGAAACAGCGGAGCAGAGTCCGAGCGAAGCGAAGCTGGAGATCGAGTTCAAGGAGTTCGAGGTCGGCCTGCGCGCCGGGAAGCCGGTGTACCGAAGCGTCTCGGAAGGCTACTCGCACGTTTCGGAGGGCGCGCCGATCGACCGCCGGGACAACAAGCCCGGCGTTTCGTACGCGATGGTGCCCGCGACCGACGTGACGAGGGCGAAGTTGGAGGCGCTCGTCGCCGCGACGCACGAGCTGCGCAACCGCATCGCGGAGTTCATGCGTCCCGAGACGATCGAGAAGACGCTGGCTGATATGCGCGTGCTCGCACTGCCAATGCCGAAGGACGTGGCGACAGCCGTCGAGCCCGTCAGGGATCGGAAGGTCAAGACCCGGAGCAAGCGGTGATGGAGCTACCGTCCCGCGTCCATTGGGAGTCCGCGTTTCGCATCGCCGGGCCGGTGTTCACGATGCTCGCGCCCGAGACAGGCGCGCGCATGGACCTCGGACCGGACTTCGACGGCCTCGTGCTCAAGTACGGCCGCCCCGGCGTGATCCAAGGGTGGGACCACCGTGGGCGTGGTCTACAGGAAGTGCGCACGCTCGACTTCACGAGCCTCCCGCTCGATTCGACGTGCCCGAGTTGGATGGACGCACAGCACCACGCGCTGCTCATGCGCCTAGTCCACACGCCGGAGTGGGTCATGGTCCACGCGAGCGGCGGACAGGTGAGCAAGCCCGTCACCGGCAAGTGGATCTTCTCTGACAGCGTGCGCGAGTACGCCCGCCTGTCGCAGCTACCGATCCTCGGCGAGGTCACACGATGAAGCGCAAGTACGTCCCGAAGACGCAGCAAGGCAAGCTCGGCTATCTAGTCGAGGAATGCGGCGAGGTGCTCCAGGCCGTCGGTAAGGCGCAGCGGTGGGGACTAGAGTCGCGCAATCCCGAGCTGCCGCCGTCGCGCACGAACATCACGAACCGGCAGTGGCTCCTACGTGAGCTGAAAGACCTCGAACGCGCGATCGGCTTCGTGCGAGAATCCTTGTCCACGAGGAGGAAACGTACATGACGAACGACATCGGACGGGGTATCGCGGTCGGGCTCGGGTTCTGCGCGGGAGCCGCGCTCTCGTGCTCGGACAGCTTCGGGTGGATCCACGGGATCGCCCTCATCTGGATCGTGGTGCTGACGCTGGCGATGGTCGGCTCAATGATCCCCAAGCGCGAGAAGAAGACCCCATGACGGACACCTCCGTACCCGCCAAGCTCGACTCCGCCTCGCTGGCGGACAAGCTGCGCGATCGTATTCGATCCTCGCTCGGGGAGCTGATCCCCGAAGAGCAGTGGACCGCGCTGATGCGTGCCGAGGTCGATCGCTTCCTCAAGCCGAGGGTCGAGGGCCAACCCGGCTACTACCAACGCGAGGTGCCTAGCGACTTCCACACGATCGCCACGCAGGTCATCGGGGAGGAAGTCCGGGCTCGGCTCAAGAAGCACCTCGAAGAATCGCCGGAGTGGAAGGCGCGGTGGAGTGCGGACGGCGGGCTCGACTGCCTGCCGAAGCGGCTCGAAGAGATGATCGAGCGCAACCTGCCGGTGCTCATGCGCGAGTGCGTCGTCAACCTGATCGCGGGGATCGCGCAGAAGTCCACGATGGACTCGGTGATGGCGATCGAGGCGCGCGTGCAAGGGCGATGAAGGCTCTGCTCGCAGGCGACCTACAGTTCTCCGAGCAGGCGCGCTTGTCGCGTCGCTTGGAGAGCGGCGTCACCTCGCGGTTGCAGGATCAGGTCGAGTGCTTCGACTGGATGATCGGCGTCGGGAAGAAGCACGGTTGCAAGCTCTTCATCACGCTCGGCGACATCTTCGACTCGCGCACGGCGTTGCCCGTCACGGTGATCGACCAAGCGTGCCGGTGCTACCAGCGCGCGGCCGACGTGTTCGAGAACCTCGCGCTCGTGGGCAACCACGACTCGGCGTTGCGCCACGCGGCGATCAACTCGCTCCAGGCGTTGCGCGGACTCGCCACGGTGATCGAGCGCCCGACGGTGCGCGACGACATGGCGTTCGTTCCGTGGATGGAAGACCCGGACGACTTCCGTTCGGCGGTGGGCACAGTCGCGGCCGACAAGAAGGCGCGCTACCTGTTCTCTCACGTGATGATCGAAGGCGCGGTCCCGGCCGACGTGGGCCGCGCCATGTCGGACTTGCGCCCGAAGCGGTGGAAGGGCGTCTTCCTCGGCGACGTGCATGACCCGGTGAACCTTGGACACGGTGTCCAGTACGTCGGTGCGCCGATGCAACATCACTACGGCGACGCGGGCGGCAAGCGGGGCGTGTGGGTGCTGGACACCGTGTCTGGCAAGGCGACGTTCGTCGAGAACGAGAAGAGCCCGCGCTTCCACGTGGTCAAGGAACGGCACGAGCTGCGGTTCGTCGGCAAGCGCGACTTCGTGCGCGTCCAGGTGGACGATCCAACGAACGAGCGCGAGCTGGCCGCTCTCGCGGGCAAGCGCACGGGCTGGGTCGAGAGCAACCTCGTGAACGACGAAGACGAGGCCCCGCCGCGCATCGCCATCTCGGCGTCTGACGCGCAGAGCAAGATCCTCGAACGCTACGTGAAGTTTCGGGGCGTCGAAGGTGCCAAGGGCCTCGTGTCCGTCGGCCTGGACATCCTCAAGGAGGTGAACGCTTGAAGTGGTGGAGCCGAGTGACGCGATTCTTCTCGCGGCTCAACTGCCGCTTGGGCGCGCACACGCGCTACGAAGAGCGCGGAAGCTCACAGACGACCGTCGGGATCCCCGGCGGCTCGATGACCGACGAGTACCGTTGGTCGCAGACACGATGCCTCACGTGCGGACGGAGCCTACGATGAACCTCGACACACAGCCGCTCGAAGAGATCGCGCGGCAGATCATCGACCTCAAGACGGCCGAGATGCTCGTGCTCACGTTGCCGACGACGCTCGACGACACGACGGCCGCGCGCCTGCGCGCCGAGCTGATCGGCCTCGTCCCCGAGGAACACCGGAAGGGGAAAGCGGTCGTGGTGCTGGCGCACGGCATGGGACTGTCGTCCATCAGCGCCGAGCAGCTCAAGGCCCTGGGCTACCAGCGGGTGCAACCGTGAACGTCTTCGAGCGTGATGCGCTGTACGGGGTGAAGGTGCCCGACCGGCGCATGGCGCACCGCGTCGATTTCGATCGGCTTGAGCGGTCGCTCCTGGCGATGGCGAACGTGCTGCGCCCGGCGGTCGAGCGGGCCGTGCGCGCCTTCGAGGAGTTCGGGCGCACACTGGCAGGCGTCAAGCTGCGCCTGCGCCAACGGTACAACGAGAAGCTCAAGAAGCGCCGTCCGCGTCACCGGCCGCGCTGGATCAACGGGCGGTTGCGTCCGCTCACGCGAGCAGAACGAGCGAAGAAGAAGGAGAAGAGGCGTGGGCGGCTACAAGATCGGTCCGGTACGACTCCGTAACTTCGGCCCGTTCAAGGAAGCCGCGTACGACTTCTCGCAGCCCGGCCTCACGGCGATCGAGGGCGAGTTCGTCGGGCACGGTTGTGACTCGAACGGCTCGGGCAAGAGCTACTTGCTCGACGCGATCGCGTGGGCCTTGTACGGCCGCACGCTGCGCGAGCGCGTGGCGAAGGACGACGTGGTGCGCCTCCTCTTCCAGCGCGCCGGTGGCACGTTGGAGGTGCAGCGCGACAAGCGCGGGACGCCTGTGCGGCCGGATGAGGGCTGTACGGTCGAGGTCCATCTCGTGAGCGGGCCGAAGCCGTTGCGCGTGGTCCGGCACCAAGGGCACCCGACGCTCGGCAACCGGGTCGAGCTGTACGTCGGCAAGACGCCCGTGACGATGGGCCGCGACGCGATGACGCAGGAGATGATCGAGCAGACGATCGGGCTCGACTATCGCACCTTCGTGAACTCGGTCGCGTTCGGGGCGGGAGATGACGTGCGGAGCTTCTTCTCCGCGACCGACTCCGAGCGCAAGCAGATCATGGAGCGAATACTCGGACTGGAGGTCTACGCTCAAGCCGAGAAGGTCGCGCGTGCGCGCCTCCGATCGAAGCAAGCCGACTTGGAAGCGAGCGAGCGCAAGCTCGAATCGCTGCGCGAGGCACTCGCGTCGCAGAAGCGCATCCTCGCCGAGGTCGTCTCGAAGGAGGACATCGAGCGCAAGCGCGAACGTCTGGAGCAGGCCCGCCGTCGGACGCGGAAGCTACAGCGGATCGCTGATCGGAAGGCCGCACGTGTGGCGGGGGCGCGCAAGAAGATGAAGGCGCTGGAGATCGCCGCGCGCGAGGCCGAGCGGATGTACCGTGGCGCGCTCACGAAGTTCGAGGATCGACGCGCCACGTTGAAGCGCAAGCTGCAAACGGCGACGCACGCGGCGCTCGAAGCGCGCGCCGAGATGAAGTCGGCGAAGGGCAAGGGTGAGCACGTCGCGTCCCTCTCGGGGACAACGTGTCCGACGTGCAAGCAGGCCGTCCCCGCCGCCTTCGCCAAGAAGGTCAAGGCGGTCGCGGCGCGCAAGTGCCGGGAGCACGAGGCGGCAGCCGTGAAGATCGAGCGCGAGACCATCGCACCGCTCCAGGCCAAGCTCGACAAGCTCAAGGAGCCCGAACGCCCGAACACGGACACCTACGATGCCGCGCGCACGCGCTGGCAGAAGCGGAAGAACGTCGCCGACACGGCCGCCGCGAAGGCCGAAGGCGCACGTGAGGCCGAAGGCGAGTTCGAGCGTGAGCTGGCGGAAGCCAAGGCGCGCTCCGCGAAGGTCGCGGCTCAGGTGCAGGAGACGGCCGGGAAGATCGCAGACCTCGACGGCAGCCTTGGCAACCTGCGGGGGGAGCTACTGCAACTGGAGTTCTGGATCGAGGGTTTCGGGAACGCGGGGATCAAGAGCTTCCTGATCGAGGCCGAGATCCCGATCATCAACCGCATCGCCACGCGGTACGCCCGCCGCCTGCTCGGCCCCGGCGCACGTGTCCAGCTCTCCGCCACCCGCGAGCTGAAAACCGGAGGCCAGCGGGAGGAGCTTGTCGTGCATGGGGTCATCCCTGGTTGCACGGTGAGCTACGCCAACGCGAGCAAGGGGCAGAAGAAGCGCCTCGACCTGTGCGTGCTGCTCGCCTTCCGCGACGTGGTGGCCCGGCGCAGCACCAAGGCGTTCGAGCAGTTCTTCGCCGACGAGCTGTTCGACGGGCTCGACGAGACCGGGGAGGACTTCGTGGTCGAGCTGCTACGGGAGCTGGCGTCCGCCTGCCCGGTCGCGCTCGTGACGCACTCGCCCAGGCTCAAGTCGATCGGCGATCGGATCGTGACGGTCAGGCACGAAGACGGGATTTCCACCCTCAAGACTTCTCGCGCTGCGGCCGTCGCGTGAGCTACCATGCCGCCGTGACGGACGGCAACGAGAAGGGGCAGGCGTACATGCGCGAGGTCTGCCTCGTCCTCGGACGGTGGGCGGGCGGCGCGTTCCGACCCCGGCCGACGATCATCGCTCCGTCGGAGGGTTGGGCCGTGAAGGGCGACGTGCAACACGCCGCCGACGTGCGCTTTCCCTTCGCTGTCGAGTGCAAGAAGATCGAGGGCTGGGACTTCGACGGGCTGTTCGAGGCCCCCAAGTGGCCGGTCTGGAAGTGGTGGGCGCAGTGCGCCGAGCAGGCCCGCACGAGCAAAAACACCCACCCGCTCTTGATTTTTTCCCGTAACCGACGGAAAAACTACGTCCTGGCCCGCGCGTCTACCCTCGAATGGCTCAAGCTGCGACCTGTGAACGGACCCCTCGTGGGCGTCAATACCCCGGACGGGGAAAGGCTGAGCCTGTGTCTGCTCGACGATCTCGTGTCGTGCCCGATCCCGAAAAGCTCACGGGCGCTCGGCTAGTCGAGGAGGTCTCCCGCACGCTGAGCGTCCCGACGGCGGACGTGCAAGCCGTGTGGGAGACGGCCCTGGAGACCATCCGCGACGCGATCGTGAACGGCCGCCCGGTCGTGCTCATGAACGTCGGCACGCTCGACCCGATCACCCGCTCCGCCCGCCTCGGGTACGACGTTGGCTCGGGCGAGTACGTGCGGCGGCCCCGTCGCCGCTCCGTGCGCTTCAATCCCTCTCGGAAGCTCCGAGAGGATCTCTGACCGAACGAGGAACCCTCATGCTCACACCGCAGCAACTACAGAACGTCCGCAACCTCGCACTTCTCGCCCGGCAGGCGATCTCCAACGGGTTCAAGACCATGCAGGTGAACCCGACGGTGGTCGCGGACGCTTGCGTGGCGTTCGAGGCGGCGGTCGGTGCCGCCTCGCCAGACACCGTGTCCAGTGCGGAGCGGATCCGTGGGCTGGAGGTCGAGCTGGCCGCCGCGAAGGCCAACGTCGAGTCGCTCTCGCGGCAGATCGAGCAGCGCTACCAGGACGGCCTCCGCGAAGGCGCGGCCGGGGCGCAAGCCCAACCGCCGACCCTCGGCGATCGCGTGACCGCGCAGGGGTGACGCCGTGGCGCTGACGAAGAGCGAACAGCAACTCGCGCACGCGGCCTTCTACCGAGGGCCGGAGGTGTTGCTCCAAGAGGGGTACACCCGCGAGGCCGCTGCTTCGTTCGCCGAGCGCACCGACGTGCAGGAGTATTGGCTCGCTCTCAAGCGCGAGTACGACATCCACGAGGGGTTGCGAGCGCGGTCGAAGTTCGCCGCGTTGCGCAACATGCACGCGATGATCGACCCGGCGAGCGCTGTGCTCATGCAAGCGCTCGCAGGCCCCGAGTACCTGCGCGATCAACGCGGGATCATCCAGCGCGACGCCGAAGGCCGACCGATGCTCGTCAACGCGGAGATCACGCAGCGGCAGCTACGCGCCGCGCAGTTCGTGATCGACAGCGTGGGCGTCGCGGATCACCGCGTTCAAGGCGACGCCGCGAGCGACCCGAGTCTCAAGCTGCTCTTCGCTTCGGCGGACGAGGGCGCGGTGGTCCTCGAAGACGACCCGCTACTGGAGACCGAAGAGCAGCGCGCGCTCTCGCGCGAGCGAATGCGCAACGCGATCTTCCGGCTCGCGCCTCGGATGGTCGAGGCGCACGCCAAGGTGCGCACGGGGTTGGGGCTTGCCGAACCGCCGAAGAAGAAGGGCAAGCGGAAACACCACCGTGGAAAGCCGAAAGGTTAGGCCGCGCCGCCCGAGCTTCGAGAAACCGGGCAAGGGTCGCATCACGGCAGGCTCGGAGATCCTCCAGGAGGAAGCCGTCCGCCTGTTCGAGCGCGTCGCTGAGGAGACGCTGCACGGCGATCGTGAGCTGTTCGAGTCACTGACCGAGCACGAGCGCAAGATCGTCGTCGATTGGATGTCGAACGCGATCGTGGACGGCAAGGCCGACAACGCGATCCACGATGTCCTGTGGGAAGTGGACTACGTGCGCCGTCCCGTGGACATCAAGACGTTCATCCACGACGACTTCTTCTTCGGGCGCATCGCCAAGGATCTCCACCCGCGCTGGAAGGAGGATCTCTACAAGGTCTTCGCGTTCGAGTCGCCGGTGTTCGAGTGGGTCATGACCGGCGCGATCGGCATCGGCAAGGCTTTGTCTGTGGACGAGCGCGTGCTCACACCGAAGGGGTGGGTTTCGGCCGGATCCGTTCTGACGGGTGATTTGTTGATTGGTAGCAACGGGCGACCGACGCGCGTGTTGGGGGTTTACCCTCAAGGTCGCCGACCTCTGTACCGCGTTACGTTCACGGACGGGGCCAGCGCGCTGTGCGACGAGGAGCACGTGTGGGCTGTTCGTACGCCCACGCATGTGCATCGTGGACAGCCGTGGATCACGCGGACCACGGCTCAACTACGTGATGACCTGTATACTGACAATGGCGCATGTAGGTGGCACGTGCCCGTCGTGCGCCCCGTGGAGTTTGAGCAGGCAGACCTGCCCTTGCCTCCGTATTCGATCGGCGTGCTGATCGGGGACGGTTGTCTAGTGTCCGGCGGTGTGCGCTTGTCGTCCGCTGACCCGGAAATCGTGCGTGAGGTGTCGCGGGAGTTGAAGCTCAAAGCGCAGCACACGGGGTACGGGTGCGACTATCGTCTCACGCGACCGCGAGGACGACGCGCTGACCACCCGTTCGGCAAGCTGAAAAATCTCGGCTTGTGCGTGCGTTCGTTCGAGAAGCGCATCCCGCGCATCTACTTGCAGTCGTCTATCTCGCAGCGTCGGCGCTTGTTGGCAGGGTTGCTCGACACGGACGGTTGGGTCCAGAACGGCGGTTCGACGACGGCCTTCTCGACAAGCTCTCCGGGACTTGCGTCTGACGTTGTGGAACTCGTGCGTTCGTTGGGCGGTGTCGTGCGTCGGACCATCAAGCGGACGATGGGCCTGGATGCACACGTGCTGACGATTCGCGTCCCATTCTGCCCCTTCGAGTTGAGTCGGAAAGTTGAAGCGTGGAACCCTTCGGACGCGCATGGCAGCCCAATCCGAATGATCGAGTCGATCGAACCCGAAGGGTTCGGAGATGCCGTGTGCTTCAAGGTGGCGGCCTCTGACTCGCTGTTCGTGATCGGTGACTACGTGGTGACGCACAACACCACGCTCGCGGGCATCGGCCTCGGGTACAAGCTCTATCTCATGAGCTGCCTGCGCGACCCGGCGAAATACTACGGGCTGCTCTCGGGCTCGCAGATCATCTTCGGCGTCTACTCGATCACGAAGCGGCAGGTCAACGACACGGGATACAACAACGTGCGCGGGTACGTGGACACGAGCCCGTACTTCCGCCAGCAGTTTCCGCGCTCCACGAAGATCGACTCGAAGCTCGACTTCTACCCGCGCACGAAGCGCCGCATCCAGGTGATCCCTGGCTCGACCGAGTTGCACGCCCTCGGCCTCAACCTGTTCGCCTTCCTCATGGACGAGGTGAACTTCATGCGCGTCAAGGACGACAAGGACGCGGGCGTGGCGAAGGGTCAGGCGTACGACCTGTACAACGCGACCTACACCCGTCTCCTGTCGCGCTTCACGCGCAAGGGCGGCACGTTGCCGGGCATGATGTTCTTGCTCTCCTCGCGCAACGCCGAGACGAGCTTCCTCGAAGAGCACCTGCGCAAGGTGCGCGGCAGCGAGCACTCGCACGCGACGCACGTGTCCGACTACGCGCTGTGGGAGGTCAAGAACAAGCAGTTCTCGTGGCCCGGATTCCGGGTCGAGGTCGGCGATCGCGTCTCGCGTTCGCGCCTGCTCAAGGAGAAGGAGGAGCCGCGCAAGGGCGCTCGCGTGGTGGAGGTGCCGTGGGAGTACCACAAGCCGTTCACCGAGGACGTGGACCAAGCGCTACGCGACATCGCGGGCGTCGCCACGTTCAACCTGAGCCCGCTGATCTCGGACCGTCCGAGCGTCTTCGAGGCGGTCTCGGACGGCCTCACGCACCCGTTCACGCGGGACGAGGTTGTGCTCGATCTCCAGGACGACACGCTGATCGAAGACCACTTCGCGCTCAAGACCGTGTGCAAGGTGACGGCCTCGAAGTGGGGGCCGAAACTCAACGCGCAGTCGCCGCGCTACATCCACGTGGACATCGGGCTCACGAACGACTCGCTCGGCTTTGCGATGGCGCACGTCGCGGGGCGCACTCGAAATGAGCGGCTCAACCCCGACGGGACCATCTCGACGCTCACGAATCCGTACATCGTGGTGGACCTCATGCTGCGCGTTGTCGCGGTGCCCGGCGGGGAGGTGGACCTGTCGAAGGTGCGGGCGTTCATCCTCTACCTGCGCAACATCGGCTATCCGATCACGCGCGTCACGTTCGACCAGTTCCAGTCGAGCGACTCGATTCAGATCCTCAAGAAGCAAGGCATCGAGTCGGGGCACCAATCGGTTGACAAGGACGACACGGCGTACCTCTCGTTGCGCAGCGCCTTCTTCGACCGGCGCATCGCCACCTACGAGTACAAGCCGTTTCAGGACGAAGTGCTCGACCTGCAACGCGACCCGAAGAAGCGCAAGGTGGACCACCCGCAGCGCGCCTCGAACGGCCGGAAGGGGTCCAAGGACGTGTCCGACGCGGTGGCGGGCGCGGTCTGGCTCTGCACGAACGACGAGCGCGCGCTCCACTCGTCGATCATGGACATCGAGTTCGATCGCACCGGACCTGCCCGCTCCAAGCCGAAGGAGATGGTGCGGCCGGTGGAGACCGTCAAGAAGGTGGGAGCGGCGCGTTCGACGTGGGACGAACTGCGCTCGAACGTATAGAGCCCGACCGCGCCGTAAGGTATCCTCCTCACACCGACTACCCAGGAGCCCCTCGTGCCCACCAACGATCGCAGCGCGCGGACCCAGGATCCGCAGTTCAAGGTGCGAGACCCGCGCCTCTTGGCCCAGCCGCACTCGGTCCCGAGCTTCTGGCGACTGTTCGGGTTGCAGCAACGGCAGACGCGCCCGATCGTCTACGACTCCGCCTTCGACACCGACGACGATGCGCTCTCGACGTTGTACACGGGGCGCTCGCTCCTGCTCGGCGGTACGGACCGCAACCGGCGGTACGACATCTTCGACGAGATGGACAACTTCGGTCTCGTCAGCGCCGTGCTCGACGTGTACGCCGAAGAGTCCACGCAGCCCGACTACGACAAGGGCGTGCGCGTGTGGATCGAGTCGAAGCAGGCGGCGATCGTGAACGCGGGTGAAGACTGCCTGCGCAACTGCCAAGTCGAGGACCGGATCGTTCCTGTCGTGCGTCGCATGTGCAAGTACGGCGACGCCTTCCAACGCCTGCTCTACAGCTCGGGCAAGGGCGTGCTCGGGTGGCGGTACGCTCGACAGCACGATGTCGAGCGCGTCGAGGACAAGTACGGCCGCCTGATCGGGTTCCGTGAGCAGGGGCAGGTCTTCCGCAAGGGCCTGCACGCGGGCGGCACCGACGTGAGTTTCCCGTGGGACTACCTGCACTTCCGATTGCTCGGCAAGCACGAGGAAGAGGGGTACGGCACCGGGCTCGCCGAGCGCTTCTTCCGCGAGTGGCGGAACCTGACGCTCACCGAGGACGCGCTGCTCATGTACCGCCTGCGCCGCGCTCCCGACCGCAACATGGTCATGGTGGACGTGGGCACGCTCGAAGACCACGAGGCGATGCGCTACCTCAACCAGTGGCGCAAGAAGATGCGGAAGTACGAGTTCATCGACCCCGCCACGCCCGACTACAAGAAGCAGTACAACCCGCTCACGCCGCTGGAGGACATCTTCATCCCGATCCGCGCGGATACGCAGACGCGCATCGAGACGCTGAGCGGGAGCGGGAACATCGACCAAGTGTACGACTTGGACCACTTCACCAATGCGTTCTTCGGAGCCGCGACCGCGCCGAAGGCGTACTTCGGCTTCGAGGGTGAGATCAACGCGAAGGCCACGCTCCAGCAGCAAGACGTGCGCTTCGCGCGCACGGCCAAGCGCGTCCAAGCGGCGACGGTGTACGGGCTGCGGCAACTCCTCGACGTTCACTACACGCTGCTCCGTGGCGGCGGTGAGGGCAGCGACGCGAAGTACGACATCGGTGCGAAGGGCAACGAGTACCTCGTGAAGATGAGCCCGATCGCGTACCTCGACGAGTTCGAGCGACTGGAGCTGATCCAGATGCGCTATCAGATCGTGACGGCCATGAGCGGAATGGCCGACGCGATGAAGCTCGACGCGCGCGTGTGGGCGTCCTACATCCTGCTCAACTTCGCCAAGCTGCCCGAGGACATGGTGCTGCGGCTGATCCAGCAAACGCCGGAGAAGCCCGCGACCGGCGGTGGCCCTGGCTTCGACGCCATGACGGCGGAGCAGAAGGAGCAGGTGCTCGACAACAAGGGCAAGCAGCGCTTCGGACTACCGCAGCTCACCGAGCGGGAGATGAAGGCGATCGCGGGGATCGTCCACCACTCGCCGGGCCTGCGCCGTTCGATCATGAACTTCGCCGAGCTGGCGGAGGCCGAAGAGGGCGGCGTGATCCGTCGGATGATGGCGCAGCAAACCGACCCGTCGCTCCTGCCGGTCATGCTGCCCGGTGGCGTCGCGTTGAACGACTCGTTCTCCGACCAACCGAAGCTGCGGCTCCTGATGGAAGACCTCGACGTGCTGAAAGACCCGAAGCGTCTCGCCGAGCGCAAGGCCGCCGTCGCGTTGAACGAGCGCGGCAGCGTGAACGGACGCGGACCGGCGCTCGCCGGAGCCGCCCTGCGGAACCGCACGGTGCTACACGGATGAAGATCCGCATCCCTGGCATGACCGGCGCGCACGGCGCGGCGTTCGCAGAGGTCATCGACCGCACCGCGCGCGAGTCGGGGATGTCGGACGATCAAGTGCTCTTGTGCATGTCGCACTTCATCGAGGCGCTCGCCGACGACGTGGCGCGCGGGCGCATCGTGACGGTGCCGGGGCTCGGCAAGTTCGCAGCGTGCCTCGTCCAGCACCACCGAAACCGGCCGCGTTCGATGCAGCCGCGCTTTTCGCCGTCCGTGGGCTTCATGCAGCAAACGCGGCTTTGCGCGCCCGTCTCGACGGCGGGGAACAAGGCGCTCAAGTACCACAAGTACAACCACCACCTCTCGACGCGCCGTCTGACTGCGCGTCCGGCCTCGGCCGCTGAGGGCATCCGCGAGTCGATTCGGCGACAGATGGCGCAGGACTAGACACCGTGTCTGCGCCCTCCGACTACCCGCTCCAGTACGACGACCTGTTCGTGTACGCGCCGTCGTTCGCGCTGTGGGAAGAGCTGCAACGACCGGGTGAGCGTGAGCACCTGTTCGAGGGGAAGTACGTCGGCAAGGCGCGCGAGGTCGATCTCGTGCTACTCGACCGCGATCGCACGATGGACGCCTTCCTGCGGCCGGAGAAGTACGCGCAGGAGCGGAAGGTGGGCGTCACCGTCGGCAAGCGCCGGTTCAAGGAGATCCAGACTGCGACGCACGATGACCTGTGGCGCGCGGTCAACCGTCACGACAAGGGGCGCACTTCGCTCGCGGACTTCAAGGAAGAGGCGACGAAGGTCATGAAGCGCGCTTGGAAAGACGCCTTCCTCGCGGGCATCCGCTCGACCGGCATCGCTGGGCGCGGACAAGGGATGAGCGGTGTCGAGTTGGCGGCCGACGACGAGAAGTGGTTGCGCAGCGCGATGGCGCACGAGATGCGCTTCCTCAACAAGTTCATCGCGGCTGTCGAGAGCGGCGACTACAAGATGCCGCTCGAACGCCGCACGGAGATGTACGTGCGCGCGCTGGAGAGCTTCTACGATTCGGCGCGTGTCATCGGACTGCCTGCGACGAGCGTGCTGCGCTGGACCGGCAAGCGCGACAAGAAGGTCTGCGCGAGCTGCGTCTACCTCCACAAGCACAACCCGTATCACAAGAAGACGCTGCCGACGGTCCCCCGCGCGGGCCTGACCATCTGCCTCACGAACTGCCGGGACCGCCTGCTCGTGCGCGTGGTGGACCCTGCGAAGGCCCTGGAGGTGCTCCAGGGCTCGAAGTACACACGCGACGGCCACGTTCGCAATCTCCTGGAGATCAAGCGCACCCGCGAGCTTCCCGCCCGGCTGACCTAGCGGGCTAGGGCGAAATGGGGTATCCTCGGCGGCCGTGACGACCCTGCCTCCTCTGCGCGGCGAGCCCGGCTTCCGGCAGCACTTCCCGGCGGAGGTGATGAACAGGCTCGTCGAAGTGCAACCGCTACCGCGAATCGGAGAAGCACCCATGTCCGAGCAGAAACGACACACGATCGGCGGCGATGTCACCGCCCGCGCCGAAGGCGCACAAGGCAACATGCCCGTCAAGAAGCCGAAGTTCGGCGCGCTCGTGGAAGACGAGACGCTCGCCGGAACGGAAGAGGGTGGCGTGAAGCCGAAGCAGCCCGACGGCAAGATCGACGAGGGCGCGACCGACCCGCGCGAGAACCGCCGCTAGACGAACACGCTCGCGCGTTTGCTCGGGACACTGGTAAGGCCCGGCGCGTGAGCACTACCTGGAGATGGCGATGACGAAGAAGAAGACCGTGAAGACGGCCGCGTCGAAGAAGCGCGACCGCAGTGCAGAGGCGTTGGAGGCGCGCAACGCTTCCGACCGCCGCTCGATGGCCGAGGTGTCGAGCGGCACGAAGCTCCTGGACCCGGATGCGATGCAGACGGCTGTGGAGCGGATGGGGCTGATGCTCGACGCCTACGTGAGCGAGTGCTCGAAGATCAAGCCGAATGGCGAGATGCCGCAGCACTTGATCCAAGTCGCGCACCTGTGCTCGACCGCACTGGACACGTTGTCCGGTATCCGCAAGGAGTTCAACGAGCGCGCGCTGTCGCTCCGCCGCAAGGGACGCTTCGAGGCGGGGCCGTGCGTCGTGACGTTCGAGCGACAAGCGGGACGCCGGAGCCCGGCCTGGAAGGACGAGGCGATCGCGCGCGCGAAGGAGTCGGCGAGCCTCAAGGGGAAGGGCTTCAACGAGAAGAAGTACGTCGAGCGCGTGATGGAGCGCACCGAACCGTCGCCCGACACCTACAAGACCTTCATCGAAGTTCGTGACTGATGCGCAAGCCCGGCTTGTGGCACGGCCCGCGCCGTGTCGAGATCGAGGCAGTCAATGCGCGCATGGCGAAGCCGTGCTCGGCCTGCGGCGACCTCCCCGAGGAGCGCCGCGTGCATGTCGTTGAGGGTGTGGGTCGCAGCGGGGCGACCTCGATATACTGCATGACTTGCGGGGACCGCTGGCTCCGTGACCGCCTGATCGAGGCGAAGCGAGCGCGGCGCTACCTGCGAACCGGAGAAGGAACCGTACGCCGTGGCACGCGCCCAGCTTGAAGAACTGAGCTTGGTCGAGGACAACCTCGACGACTACGACCCCGCAGACCTCGATCGTCTGCGGGCGTACAAGATGATGCCACGTTGGGGGCAGGCCCTCGCGTGGCTCGTGTGGGAGATGCCGTGGCCGTGGTACGTGATCGTCACCGGCGGCGGACTGTGGATCGCGTACGCCAACACGCTCACGTGGAAGATCGTCGCGCTCGTCTTCGCGCTCGGCTTCGCGGTGGGAGCCCACGCGCGCAAGCGCACGCGCAGCCCCTTCCGGTACTTCGTGATCGTGACGCGCCGAGCGGTGCCCGGTGGCCTTGCGGATGCGGCAGCGAGTGGCCCGGTCAAGGAGATGCCGCATTGAACCCGATCGCACTACTGCACGGAGAGCCCGGCTCGGGCGTGAACGTCGTTCGCGTCCACAACGGCTTCATGTTCGTCATGCCGCCGAACCCGCCGGTGCTCGCCGAGGACTCGCAAGAGCTGCTCGGCGTGCTCGCCGACTGGCTCGGGATGCACAAGCCCGGCAAGCCCCGCGCGCCGAAGGACGCGACGGAAGAGGCCCTCACGATCGAGGAGCGCCCGCGCTTCCCGTGGGCGGTGAAGCAGACGAGCCTCAACATCGGCTCGACGCTGCTCGTCGCCAAGTGCCAACGCGGTCGCAGCAAGACCGAGCACGGCTACATGGTCACGCACCACTTCGCGCTCCAGAACACGCTCTGGCAGGGAGCCTTGTGGACGCCGATGGCCGTCCTCGAACACGCGAACGATTGGCTCGGCTCCGTGCCGATGATGCGGACCGAGCAACTACACGCGATGCGCCTCGTCGGCAATCTCGACTTCGAGCTGCCCGAGGTGTTCGCGCTCACCGTCCATCTCACGGCTTCGTTGCCGCCGGAGGCTCCGTGCCCCTCGCGCGAAGCTCCGTGGACTGTCCTGTCGGCGGCACCGTCGATCCAGTGTGGGATCGGGGATGGCCCGATCGCTGACTACTTCGAGCAGGCGTGCGCAGGCGAGAGCGGAGCCGTCTTCGCCGCGCGCCTTCGCAATCACACGCTGGAGATCGGCCAGCGTCTCAGCCCCGACCTCATCGAGCCGGACGAAAGCGACGCATGAACTTCGACCCCAACATCCACGCGGAACTCGTGTACGACGGCGGCGACCGCATCGCGGTCCCGTCGCGTCTCGGGACGGCCGCCGGGCACCAACTCCAGGGCACACCGCTCGAACAGCTCGCCGAGCTGGCGGGGCGGGTGTGCTACGACTCGCTCGGCGCGCCGAACTCGCGCAACTCGTTCGAGTACCACGCGCATATCCGCTCCGTGCGCCACGGCAGCGTGTACGAGCACTGCGCGTTCACGGTCGAAGTGCGTGAGCGGCTGGGAGGTGCCAACGTGTTCGCGCCGATCACGGTGGAGACGGCAGCCCTGGCGATGCTCAATCGGCCGGGCGTGTTCGTGCGCTTCGTGCCCGGCGCTCTGCGCGTCACGTTGAATCTGCGCTCGGCGATGGAGTTCGATCAGTGGTCCGCCCCGGTGGAGGACACGATCTACGCCACCGTGCGCGGTCCGCTCACGCGCGAAGGCAATCGCCTCGCTCCGCGTGTCGTCGATGCGTTCGAGTTCGACGACGGCCGTCTGAGCATGGAAGTCGTCGAGCCGCAGACGGACGACGAGAAGTGGATCTCGCTCCTCATGTGCGGCTCGCGCGGCATGTCGCACGAACTCGTGCGGCACGGCGACTGGACCGCAATCAGTCAGCGCAGCACGCGCTACGTCAACGAGGACGAGAGCCCGTGGGTCGAGCATCCGTTGGTGACGCAGCTCATTCGCCCTGCGATCGACGGGCAGACACGGAAGCACCCCGCGATCGTGCAAGCGGGCAACACGGTCCACTCTGCGCGTGAGACGTACAGCGTCGTGCGCGAGACGTTGGAAACGGCGGCGCTCGAACGTGGGGTGGACAAGCTCACTGCGCGCAAGCAGGCACGCGGCGCGGCGCGCGGCTACCTCGGCAACGCGCTGTACACCGAGCTGATCTTCTCGGCGAGCGTCGCGCAGTGGCGGCGGATGCTGGCGACAGGTTCATCCCCGCGCTGCTCGGATGCGGCCGACGCGGAGATCCGAGTGCTGTTCGCCAAAGCCCTGCGCGAGTTGCAACGCTCCAGGTACGGCGATCGCTTCGCGGACTTCACGTTGCGCCCTGCGAAGGATGGTATCGGCGAGGTGCTCGTGTGAGCGGGCTGCCCGATCACGACGGGAGTCAGCGGATGAACCGTACGTTGCCGTTCGTACGCGAGCACGCCGACAACTGTCGCATCACGCGCGCCGCGACGTGCGCGATTCCGGTCGAGTGCCCACACGGCTACGACCTGTGCCCAACGTGCGACCCTTGTACGTGTGGGCGGAGCAAGGTGGTCGCCGCGCTTGAGACGAGCCGCGCGACCACTCGTGAGCAGTACCGCTCCTCGCGCCGACTGGCGCGCTTGACCGTTGCCCTGGGAGCTGACTGATGCGCTGGCACTGGCAAAACTTGAACGAGCGTCGTGAGGGCGAGAAGATCGTGAAGGGCAACCCGTTGAAGGCGGGCCGCGCGTGGTGGCGCTTCAACGATCGCAAGCCACACGCTCGCGGAGCGACGCTCCGTTTCGAGTGGGCACTTGGTCTACGCTGCGGTGCGCACGTCGAACTCGACCCTGACGAGAACGAGATCACGCTCAACGTCGCGCCGATCTTCGGCACCTTCTACCTCACTCTCGAAGGTCGCCTCGCGCGCAGGATCGTCGAGCGCTTGGTGCCGTACGAAGTCAGGACGTATGAGGGCAAGGAGTACCGTGCGTACAAGAACCGCGAGACCGGGTTCTACGTGATGGACTGGCGCGTTGCGTTCTTCATCTGGACCGACCGCAACTCGTGGTCGCGCTCCGATCCGCAGTGGAAGCAGTTCTCGTTCGACGCTCTCGACGTGATCTTCGGCGCGCACAAGCACACACTGGAGATCCTGGAGCCCGAGCGCGACACCTCGATCCCGATGGGCGAAGGCGCGTACGCGGCAAAGGTCAAGCTGGAGCGTCGCACCTGGAAACGCTCGCGCTGGCCGTGGTGGCCGTTCACTCGCCAGCGCACGAGCTACGACTTCAACATCCCGGATGGGATCCCGTTCCCCGGCAAGGGCGAGAACTCGTGGGACTGTGGTGACGGCGGCCTGTTCGGTTGTGGATTCAGCGCACCGAACGAGGCAGGTGCGATCGCGCAAGTGACAGCGACCGTCCTCACGAATCGCCTGCGCTACGGCGGGCGGGAGTGCATGTTGCGGCCGTGGCCTGAAACGCCGTTGGTTCGCGCCGAGCGATTGGCTAACATCCGGGCTCGCCGTCAGGCCGAAGAGCTGGCGGCCAAGCACGCCAACCCTCCGGGAACCCCTGAGTCATGAGTACCCCTCGTCAACCCACCGGCCGTGTGATCGAAGGCAGCGTCGAGGCGCAGGCGAGCGGCGCGAGCGTCGCTGTGAATCGTCCGCCGACCGAAGGCGTCCCGGTGGAGGCTCCGGCGGGAGACGGACCGGCGACGCCGATCCAAGTGCCGCTACCGTTCTTCTTCCGCGAGGTGCAGCACAGCCGCGTGACGCCGACGCGCCAAGGCGATCAGATCGTGCTCAACATGGTCGCGCTGCTCGAACGTGTGCATGAGGGCGGCACGTGGCCGGAGGGCGTCGCACGCTTTCAGGGGATCGGGCGCATCGACGCGCCGCAGACCCCTCTCGGCCCCGTCTCCAGGAACTACCGCTTCGACATCCCGGCACGTACGCTCGAAGAGGCGTGGGCGCACTTCGACGATGCTTCGGGACGCGGATCCGAGCAGGCCAAGCAACAACTCCGCGACGAGATCGCCGCCGCCCTGCGGGCGCAAGCGTCGCAGCTCGCCGTGCCGACTCCGGCGCAGGCGAGTCGCATCCTCGGGGCTGACGGACGACCGGCGGGCGGCTAGACACGGTGTCTCGCGGAGCCCTGTAGCTTCGGCTCAGGGGCTCCGTTAGAGTGGCGGGCGTGACCTCTTCCATCGAGGACTAACGCATGACCGCCACGCTCACGCAGCCGTACCGACGGACCGCGCAGGACGCGCGCCGCATCGCGGAAGCCTTCCGTGCCAGTACCAAGGGGATCGACGGGAAGCTGTTCCGGGAGCGCCTCGCGGCCCTGGCGGCCGGTGAGCTGCCCGAGGGGCCGGAGGGGCGGCACAGCGGTGCCTACCTCGCTGTCATCACCGAGGTGGCCGCCGACTCCGAGCAGGCGGATCGTGACGACGCGCGCAAGTTCGCCACCGCGTTCGTCAACCGACCTTCCGCGTATTCGCGTACGAAGGCGGGCCTCGCGGCCGTACAGCTCGAAGCGTGGCTCATCGAAGACGGCGGCGCGCTGTACGCGAAGTTCGTCGAGACGGTGCTCGACTCGGGCGACACGAAGTTCCTCGCCATCTTCGAGGGTCAGCTCTCCGATCAGGACAAGGACAAGCTGCGCGAGGGCGTCGGCGGGTTCGTGAAGATCGTGCCGATCGCCGAGGCAGGCGCGGTCAACTACGACTCGGGCGAGATCCTGGAGTTCTCGATGTTCGACTGCACGGCCGTCGGCAAGCTCGACAAGGACGCGCTGCCGAAGACGGTCACGCCGTCCGATGCGCCGCAGCCGGAGCAGAAGCCGCAGTTCGAGTCTCTGCTTCCGCGCGAGCGGGAGGACTACGACCGCGTGTTCGAGCAGGATGGCGTCAGCCGCTCGGTGGCGATGTACCTCTTCGGCGCGGACACCGTGCGCCGCGCGGTGGTCACGGACGGGCAGCTCGCGTTCAAGGATCGCAACGGCGTCCCCTGGCTCAGCGAGGACGGTGATCGCTGGCTCCCCGACGTGGATGCGATCGACGCACACCCGGAAGCGGCGGACGAGTCGGACGTGGCCCCTGCGCCGAAGTCCGCACCCATCTACGAGAGCAGTGCGCGCACCGGAGCCCTACGCTCGTACTGCAACACGTGGGCGGTGTTCGAGAACCCCGTGCTCATGGAGGGCGAGGCGCGCCACCTGACGATCATCTCGGCGCACGACAAGGTGCGAGCGTGCGAGCGGCCGATCGAAGAGGCGCGGCGCATCGTGGAAGAGGCGTCCGCGCTGTACGCCGACTCGCCGGTCGAGGGCGACCTCTACATCGAGGCAGCGCTCGCGGAGTACGCGGAAGAGCACGGCACGGACTGCGTGAACGAGGCCGAGGTGCTCCAGCTCGTCGCTGACGTTCCGAACCGGCCCACCCGCGAGGACCGCGACTACGACGTGCGCGTGCTCTCGACGCGGCGTCTGGCCGAGGCGACGCTCGGACACGGCGGATACGACGCACAGGCGTTGTGCAAGATCGCGGAGGACGCGCTGCGCAAGAAGGCCCCCGGCATGTTCTCGCGGGCGTACTTCGACAACCGCTTCGGCCAGGGCGGACAGGTCTTCATCAAGTTCTACAACGCGCCCGAGAACGCGGGCGACGTGGCGAAGCTCAACTCGAAGCCGAACTTCACGATCTCGATCGACCCGTTCGACAATGAAGGTCGCGCGCTCTCGACGAAGGTGAAGGCGGTCATGCTCATCGCGTACCCGCGTGACATCGGCTGGCGCGGCAAGACGGCCACGCCCGACGCGATGGCGCGCTACCTGGAGGCGTTCATCGAGAAGCTCGACCTCACGATCGGCGTCGTCGAAGCCGACGACGAAGAGGACAACGAGAAGCCGGAGAAGAAGCCCAAGGAGGGCAAACCCGCAAACCCTCGCTGAGCCCCTCGTCGAAGAAAGACGACGAGGGGCCGCCCGAAGATGGTGCCGCGCCCGCACCCCCGCCTCCGCCGGAGCCGACCGATCGGACCGACGAGCCGGAGTATTACCGCAACGACCTGCAAGCCTTCTACGACATGCAGATCGTGCAGGGGAAGGACAAGGACGAGGCCGTCGCGGCCCTGCGCAAGCACTTCAAGATCAAGAAGCCCATCACGATCACGCCTACGGGCGAGGTGCGCGTGGAGGGCGTCACGGACGATCCGAAGCCGCCGCGCGCAGGCGCGCCGATGCCGCCGCCTCCCCCCGGTGTTCCTCCGCCCGCTGCGCCGAAGGAGCCGGAGAAGGGCTCGCAGATCGGCAAGGAAGACCCCAACGACGAAGCGGTCGAGGAGTCCGTCAAGAAGGACAAGCTCATCGCGTCGAAGCTGCTACCGCTGCTCGATCAGCTCGACAAGGTGCAGGCCGAGTGGCGCGCGAAGGAGAAGGAGTACGACGCGGCCCGTGACGCGGAGTCGGACGCCTACCACGCGCTGACGAAGGAGCACGGCGTCACGAAGTACCTCGACCTGCCCGCCGACGTGCGGGCGGAAGTGGACAAGCGCCGCGAGCCGTTGACGGCCATGAGCGCAGCCGTCGATGCGCTGTGGAAGTCGAAGGCCGACCCGATCGTCGCCGACATCGACGCGCTGATACAGACCGCGAGCGATCCGCTGTACAGCTCGAAGTGGTCGAACATCTACCAGTCGTACGGCACCATTGGCGACCGCTCGCGCAAGATCGACACGGACCGCATCCGTCAGGATCTCCGCACGCTCCACACCCGCGCGCCGTCGCGCGAGTTCTACGAGAAGGTCGTGCGAGGTCGGAAGGAAGTCGAGGTCGGCACGCTCCAGGACGGCGACCTCTTCGCTCTCGTGAAGCCGCCGTACGGCAGCGACATCGAAGCGGGCTACTACGAGGTCGCGGGTGGCACGTCGAAGCGAACGCAGCTCACGGTCCGCAACCGTGAGACGGGCAAGGAGATCAAGGTCCGCGCCAAGCTGTCCGTGCTCCCGCTCTCGGCGGCCGAGGAGAAGCGCGGTCGGAAGCTGCACGCCGACTACAAGAAGGCGCTCGGCGAGTCGCTCGACGAGGCCAAGGAAGAGCACCGCCTTCCTGTGCTCGACGCCGCCGACCGCCTCATGAAGAAGCGCGAGCGCCGCGAGGCGATGGAGAGCGCCGCGCTCTACGGCCGCTTCCACCGGCTCGTGAACATGCACCCGCGCGAGATCAAGGCGCACCTGCGATCGCCCGAGCTGCGCGAGACGCTCCAGGTCACGCGCCGCAACAAGGTCGAGGGGATCCGCCTCGGTCAAGATGCCGTCGAGCACGCGCTCGTGCTCAAGAGCACGCCGCTCGACGACTGGACGCCCGCTCTGTGGGAGTGGTGCGATCGCATCGTCAAGTTCATCGAGCGCACGCGCCATAACGCCGCGCCCGTCGTGGACGAAGGCGGCAAGCCGACGCGCAAGACGTTGACGCTACGCACGTGGGGTCACGACCCGCTCCGCGAGTCACGCTTCCTCGACGAAGAGTTCCACGTGCTGCACAACTACGAGCCGTCGCTCGCTTTGCGCATGGTGGACGCGAGCACGACGCGCGGCCCGGTGGCGATCGTCGAAGCTGTGGACGAGGACGCGCCGGACTTCGACGTGCTCAAGGCGAACCGCAAGAAGCTCTCGGACGAGGAGCGCGCGAAGTGCATGGAGGCGAAAGCCGTCTGGCACCCCGGCAACATGGACCACCCCATCCCCGCCGTCTGGTGTTCCGAGGTCGGCGGGAAGACCTACTTCGTCACCAACACCCATCGGGCGTACAATGTCGCCCCGACCCTGGAGGGCGCGATCGGACGCTTCCACAAGGTCATCAAGAAGACGGCCTGAGCGGCCACTACACCTCACGGAGAAACCCATGAAGAACCTCGTGCTCCTCGGAGTCCTCGCGCTCGCCAGCGCAACGTCCAGTTGCCGAACGGCGGCGACGATGGGCACCCCGGCCGAACTCAAGGCCGTCCCCACCTCGCAGGCCGCCGCGCTCGAAGTCGTCATCGAGCAGATCAACGCGAACGACCCGAGGTGGGTCGATGCGCAGGGCAACGTCATCCGCGCGGCGATCCTCCCGATCCTCGAAGCCGACAAGGCCGCGTGGGATCAGCTCGACGAGTTCTACAACGACTGAGGAGCTGACACGTCATGGCCCCGACCCTCACCAACGCGCACGTGACCGCAGCGACGGCCCGTCTGCGCGAACGCATCGGACCCACCCAAGCCGTCCGCGTCGTCCAGCGCGGCCCGGACCTCGTAGTGGAAGCGACGGACGGCAGCGACTTCGAGAAGGTCGTTCCCGATCCGCAACCGTCCGCGACCGTCGCCGCGAGCGCAGCTCCGGCCGCCGCGTCGGCCTCGACCTCCACGGCAGCACCGGCGGCCACCACGGCGACGCCGATGGGTGAGGCGGGCTACGATCGGCTCCTGGAGCTGCTCAACAACCCGCCGATCGACGTGCCCGGACTGCCGCCGCCCGGCACCGGCATCCCCACGGACCTCAAGGACTGGCTCGAAGCGTTCAAGGAGCCGCTCGTCTACATGACCGTGGACGCGGCGATGAGCGCCGTGAAGGCCAAGCTCGGCGGCTACTCGCGCGGTCGGCTCAAGGAGCTGTACCGTGCGCTCAGCCCGGCCGACCTCGCGGCGGTCATGCAGGGCAACGCCGCGATCATCAAGAAGTTCCGCGATCAGAAGGCCGCCGAGGCCGCGATGATCGAGTCGATCTCGGCGAAGGTCACGGAAGCGAGCGCGGGTCTGCTCTTCAAGCTGCTCGCCTTCGTCTGACAACGCGCACCCGGCCCGCTCGATGGTGGGCGGGCCGGGGGATCCCTCCGCCATCGGCGGTGCTCCGAAGCCACACGTAGTACCCACCCCCTTCGACGGAGGAATCGCATGTCCACGACCGGATCGCAGTCCAACGAGTTCAAGCTCACGTCTCTCACCGCAGGTGTCGGCGCGCTCGGCGTCCTGATCGAGATGGTGCGCGGCGGACAGGTCATGTCCGAGAACGTGATGATCGCGTTGCTGATCGCCGTGACCCTGATCGGCATCAGCTACAACATCTCGCGCGGCATGGCGAAGTACGAACACACGAGCGACGCGCCGGACGCGCCTGCCACCGCGTCGGAGACAGGTGCGAAGTCGAGCGAGTTCAAGCTCACGGCCGCCATGACCGGCGCGGGTGTCCTGCCGCTGCTCCTGGAGCTGCTCCAGGGTCAGGAAACGGTCAGCGACAAGCTCACCATCGTCTTGATCGGCTGCATCACGGCGACGATCATCAGCTTCAACGTCTCGCGCGGTCTCGCGCGCTACGAGCACCGAGGGGAGCCGCCTTCTTCCGTTCCTCCCGGAGCATCTCCTGGGGTGTGACCCCACGTCATCGCCGCCCGTCCCGGTTTACCAGAGCCGGGGCGGGCACTTTTCCGCCACCGAGGCTACGTACATCTACACCCAATGGCAGGCGCGAGTATGGTCACGTTGAACAAGGAGACACTCATCCCGCTCGGGACGGGGGCCGCCTGTGTCCTCGTCATCGTGGGGGCTGTCGCAACGATCTTTTCTTGGAGGCAAGAAGATCGTGAGCACTTGGCGAACTTTCAGACCTCCACGACGGGCCAACTCTACGGAATCGAAAGGAAGGTCGATGAGCTGCGTCACCGGCTCGACTTGTTCGAGCAGGCCGTGAAGACCACACGTGACGGTCAACTACAAAAGTCAGACCTCAAGCTGTGGCTCTACAAGGCGCGGATCAAGTACCCCGACCTTCCAGACATCGAATGAAAGCCCTCGGATGGACTCTCGTTGGCGTCCTCGTCTTGCTCGTTCTCGCGGTCCTCTACAGTGAGTACCAGTCGAGAGCCCATCGCCGAGCCGTCGAAGCTCAGATCCGCAACCTCGCCGTCTCCGTCGAGAGGCTGGCGACAAGCATGGAGCGCTTCATGCACGAACAGCAACCGCCTCTCCCCGCCCCGATCATCGTCGTCCACGGCGACCCGTCGATCGGAACGCCGATCGAGAAGACGTGGAAGAGCGGAACCGACACGATCATCGTGAAGACCTACAAGCAGGCCGCCGCCGAGACGGGCCCCATGCAGTACGAGCGGTCCGTCGAGGCCGAAGCGGCGGCCATCCGGCAGTACCCGCCGAACTAGGCCAGGACCGCGCGCTGGGCGCGGCGCGTGAGGCTCGAAGGCCGAAAAAGGCCCGTGGACAGCGGGTTTTTCGTTGACCGAGGGCCTCCGGGCGCTACTATTGGCGTCGCGGACCTGTGAGCTGTGTGGCCCGCGCGACTCTCTCCTTCGAGGGTGGGTTCGGCCTAGAGCTGGGCTCGCCCTCGTCTCTTGTATGCACCCCTCCCACACCACACGTGAAGTCGAAGCCGCGACCGGCGCGCGCCCGGCCGGGGACGCGGTGAACCACCCATCGCACTACAACTCGCACCCGAGCGGGATCGAGTGCATCGAGGTCGTCGAGCACCACAACTTCAACGTCGGCAGCGCGATCAAGTACCTGTGGCGCGCGGGCCTCAAGGGCGGCGACAGCAAGAGCATCGAGGACTTGCGCAAGTCCGCGTGGTACGCCCTGCGCGAAGCCGCGCGCCTCGGATGGAAAGGTGACGAGGCCCCGTCCCCGGTAAACGAGGTCACACCCAAAGCGCCGCTCCAGGCTCGCGCGCTCTTCTTCTACCTCGACCTCGAAGAGCGATCGCTGTGCGCGCTCCCGTTCGACGAGATGCCCTTCGACAAGGGCGAGCTGAATCCGAACGCGGGCGCGCTCGTCTTCGCGGGTATCGCGTTTGCGCGGAACGAGGGCTGTGCGCGTGCTGCCGCGCGCAACACGCAGTTCTACGACGACGACACTCGAAACGCATTCGACTTGCTCGGGGAGAAGCTGGAGGAGTGGCGCAAGGAGATGCTCCACGCCGGTGCCTACGTGCAAGTCCGTCCCCACGAGAAAGGCTAGACACCGTGTCCACTACGAAGGTGAAGGCGAAAGCCCCGAAGCTCACGATCATCCCGAACGGCAACCGGCTGTTCGTGCGCCCGCTCATCGAGACGATGAGCGAGGGCGGGATCATCCTGCCCGAGGGGAACAAGAACCGCGAAGTGCAGCGCGGTGAGGTGATCGAGGTCGGCCCCGGCATGTACACCGCCGACGGCCGCCGCATCACGATGACCTTCAAGAAGGGCGACGTGGTGCTCTACCCGAAGTTCTGCGGCAACGAAGTGCAGATCGGCCAGGACAAGTTCCTCATCGTCACGGAGCCCGACGTGCTCGGGGTCGAGACGCACAGGTAGGACGCGGCCGTGTCCAAGCCTCGCTTCCGCTTCCACGCCACGTTGCGCGTGCCGCTCGCCGACCGGATGGTCTCGACGCGCGACCTCGGTGTGTGCGAAGTCACGATGAAGCACGAGGCGCGCGGCGTGCGCGAGATCGAGATCCGACCGGAGAACGGTGAGGTCCGGCTCGCGCGGTACTACCCGCTCGACGAGCGCAGTGGCCTCGACATGCAGCTCACGCCCGAGCGGATCGAGCTGCGGTGCGACACGATCGTGGACAACCGCCAACGCCTCGGAACGCTGATCCTCACTCCGGTGCAAACGTGATCGCCATCAAGCGTCCGCCCTTCGAGCCCGACGAGCCCTTCCACGGCTATCGCGTCGTGAGGGGGATGCTGTTCGCGCTCGTGATCGAGTTGTCCGTGGCCGCGTGTGTCGTGGCCGCGTACTACGGCTGCCACCAAGGTCCATAACCACCCTTCATCGAGGGAACCATGAACGACACTGCAACCACACCCGCGTCCAACAAGCCCAAGCCGATGTCCGACTCCATGCGCCGCAAGGTGCGCAAGTCGATGGTGGACGACATCGCGCACGACAACTTCAACCTCGTCGAAGAGGCCGCCACCACCGGCCACTACAGCGTCCAAGGCCGTGACGGCAACGACGTGACCGTCGAGGACACCAAGGGCGTCAAGCGCGAGGCGAAGGCGATCCTCAAGAGCTTCCGCGCGTGGGCTCGCAGCGAGCGGAAAGCGTGAGCCACCCGGATCGACTCGCCAGACCGATCAAGGTCTACTGAGCTGTCCAAGTGCGCTACGGTCGTAGCGTCGAACCTGGATTCCTCCCGGTGTTCTCCACGGACACCGAGGAGGAGGAGGCTCGTTCCTTGCTCGTGCTGACGTGCAAGCGAGGCGACGACGGGAACTACTACGCGCCCGACCTCCTCGCGGAGCAAACCCTCGAACACCTGTCCGACTTCTCCGACCGTCTCCAGCGCGGGTGGGACTTCATGAAGAGGAAGCGCGCATGACTTGGATCTCCGTCTCCCTGGCGCTGCCCGCGATGGGCGAGCGCGTGCTCATCTCGACGCCTCGGCGCATCGAGATCGCCACGCGCACGTCGCCCGACGCACGTCAGCTCGAAGGCCCGGCCTTCCTGTGGGAGATCGAAGGGGAACCCGCGCACTACGAGCCTCGCGCGATCACGCACTGGATGCCGCTCCCGAGTCGCCCGTGAAGCCCAAGGTCAAAGCCAAGTCGCCGCCCAAGCCGCCCGCGCACAAGTGGTGGATCGTCATCGCAGACGAGCGCCGCGCTGTGTGGGGCAGCGAAGCCGACATGCGCGCGCTTGCCGAGCGCCTCGGGGCGCGGCTGCGCCCGGTCGATCCGAAGAACCCGAAGCACCTACGGCGTATCGAGCGCGCGATGGTGCGCTGGTTCGAGGACGACGGCACGCGCCCGCCCTACTCCGATCGGCTCGACGCGACGGAAGCCGCGCGCAAGATGGGCGTCGTGCTCAAGCCCGGCGCACCGTGCGCAGGGAAGGGCTGCCCCAACCGCAAGAACCAGGGGCCGTTCATCGGCGACCTGTGCCTCGCGTGTCACAAGCGCGCCTCGTTACCGCCTCCGCCTGCACCGGCGAAGCCGACGAAGAAGGTGAAGGCCAAGCGATGAGCCTCAGCGATTGCCCGAAGTGCTGGAATACGCCGTGCGACTGCGGCCACGAGTACACGCTCATGTCGCCGGAGCAACGCGCGCGAATCCTCGCCGCGATCACGAGCGTGCAGGATGGCACCTACCAGGAGAGCGCGCCTGTACCCCTCGCTCCGCCCGTGGTCGAGGAGTCGGTGAAGGTCGAACCGACGGCCGAGCAGGTCAACCTCGCCTCGGCGTTGTGCGCCGTGCGCAAGCGCAAGCTCGACGCGGACGCAGCGGCACCGAGAGACGAGACGACCGAGTACCTCGCTACGTCGCCGAGCTGGACGTGCGCAGCGTGCGCATCCGTCGGGCCGTTCAAGACGATCGAGCACCGCGTCACCGGCGAGCCTGTGGAGCACGACATCGAGTGCATCGCGTGCGGCTCCAGGGACGTGCGCGAGACGATGGCCGAGGCGTTCCACGCGCACATCGAGGTGAGCAGCGCGCACGCGGAGAAGCTACTCGCGGCGATCAGGAAGCACCGCGATCAAAAGGGCGACGATCGGTGCTGGCTCGACGACCGCGAGCTGTACCAGATCCTCCCCGAGGGACTCGCCGACGCGGACCTGCGCCTGCCGCCCCCGGAGGAGATGCTCGCCAACTGCAAGCGCTACATCGCGTGTCGCCACTCTCCGAGCGAGACGTACGTGTCCTCGCAGCGCGAGATCGAGCGCTTGCAGGCCGACAACACCGCGCGCGTCGTGGGACTACTCGCCTGCGCGGCCGATTGGGCGGCTGAGGGACAGTCGCTCGCCGCGTGGGTCGAGCACGCTCGCGCACGGCACGTGCGGAAGACCGAGCGCCAACCGGCGCAGAACGAAGAGCACCGGCAGATGATCGTGCTGGCGATCGCCGAGCTGTCCCTGCGCCGTCCAGGCTGGGAGCACGCGCTGCGCGAGATCGCCAAGACCTACAGGGCGGAGGAGATGTTCGACGGCTTCCGCAAGACCTCCAGCGGGGAGACGCAGGCATGAAGCTCTCGGAGCAAGTGGGCAGCGCGTTCGATGTGCTCAACCGGAAGATCGAGGCCGAGAAGGCGCGTGCGGACAAGGCCGAGGCGACGCTCAAGCAGATCGAGATCCACCTCGCCAACACCGGAGCGTGCGACAGCCCGTCGTGCCTCCTGTGGGGCCATCTCGCGCAACTACTCAGGCAGGACGGGTACGCGAAAGGCCCGCCGTTCGACGAGCACTTCAAGGGCACGAGCATGGAGTCCTAGACACGATGTCCACGCTCGACGAAGAGGTGCTCGGGATCCTGCGCAAGAGCACGAACGGCCAGAACACGCGCTACACGATCGCGCGCATCCTGGAGGGCCGCAGGTCCACCAAGCCCGGAGCGATGCACCTCGCGGTCAACCGCGCGATGTTCCGTCTCCAGGCCGCAGGCAAGATCACCGTCATCCCGCCCGAGGATCAGCACGGTAGTCACACGATGGCATTGAGCAAGCGATGAGCGACGCACGGTACTTCGAGAAGGATCCCGAGGCGGAACGCCACCGCATCGCGCTCGTGGAGAAGGGCTGCATGATCTACAGGCAGTGGGGAGGCAACCCGGCCGTGGCGATCTTCCTCCCCACGCTCCCCGGTGCGGCAGGCCCGCGCATCGTGGTGAAGCACTACGCGGACTTCCCCGACCGGGCATCCGCGCGCAAGGAAGCGCTGCGCGTCGCGTTCACCGAGCTGGAGCTGATCCCGTGAGGATGCGACTACTGGCAAAGGACGCCCAAGGCACGATCATCGCCACCGTCGTGCAGGACTTCGACGAGCCCCAAGCGGACGGACACTTCAAGGCGCGCAAGGGAGGCCGCTTCACGTTCGAGCACACGGTCCACGTGTCCGAGATCGAAGCGCAGCTACTCGGGGGACGGGCAACTCCGCTCAAGTGGAGGCTCCCGGCACCGCTCACGCTCTACATGGGAGACACGCTGTCCACGGAAGGGCTGGCGTTCACGTTCGGGGAACCAGTGGACCCGGTAGCAGGCCGCCCGTACCTTCCCGACCTCATGGGAGACGCGGAGACCTGGGCCATCGTGCTCGTCACGGATGCCACCAACATGCACGTGCTCGCGGAGGGAGTAGTGGGCTTCCGCAAGAGCAAGGGCAAGTACGTGCTCGCGCAGTCCCCGCTTGAGCTACAGGTGCTCGCGGACGGAACACCCGCGTTCGTGGTGGTGACGAACCTCGGAGGGAAGGAACTGTCCCGAGTGGAGTACGCCCGCGACACGCCGCTCAAGAGGGGCGACGCGATCCGCATCCGCAGTCTGTACGCACCCGTCGAGTAAGCGCCCCCGCACCATCGAGTCGATGCCGCACGTCCCCCACGTGTGGGGAGAGCATCCGTGACGTGAGGGCCTCGATTGTCCCTGCCGCGCGTTGTCTGAGGGGAGCACGAGAAAACGCGAACCACCCGGTACTACTACCTTCCCTTGGAACGCTGGGGTTCCCACAATGCGTGAAGCGCCATGCAGCTCATGCCCTTCGCCATCCGCGCGACGCTCTCCAGCGACCCCGACGTGCGTCGGTTGTTCTGGCTCACGCGGCGAGCGAAGCTACAGGCGGTGCATCGTGCGCAGCTCGAAGTGATCGAGAGGCGCGTGAGTGAAACCTACTTCGGTGAGTGGGCTAGGACTGGCGAGCGCGAACTGATCCGCGTGCTCTTCAATCTCCACCGAGGGACCAAGGTTCGGATCAAGGACTAGAGACCGTGCCGAAGGCCAAGCAACCGACCACCAAGACGATCGTGCTCGAAGTCGAGACCACCGGCACCGCGCGCGACCTCAAGAAGCGCGATCAGTGGCAGAACGCGCTCCAGGCGCTCGGCTACACGGACGCGAAGGTGCGTCAGGTCTCCGTCCAGGTGTCCGACCGAACGAAGGGGTGAGACGTGCAACGCTTCGCCACCGCCTTCATCGCCGTCGTCGTGCTCGTGTTGCTCGGCACCGTGTTCGTCCGTGAGGCGGACCGGCCCGATCCCGCAGACACGGTGTCTAGCGAGGCTCCTACCCCGCGTGCGCCGACGCCCGTCTGCGTCGAGAAGCTCGATGCGAACGGCAACGCCACCGAGAGCTACATGGTCGCGCGCTTCGTCGCGGCACACGGCGACGTGCGCATGATCGACGCGCACCCGGACCTCGACCCGATCGAGATCACCGGCCCGATGGGCGTGACCGACGTGACCGTGGTCCACGCCGACCCCGGCTCGGTCAACGTGACGTTCGGCGCGCCGGTGCCGGAGACGCCGCCCGCCCCCTGAGCCTCGACTGGAGGCGGCAGCTACAGCCCCTCGGGCCTCGCGCTCGGGGGCTGTTCTTTTCGGTTGACCGTGCGCACGGAACTGACCTGTAGACCACCCCCCATCCGAGCCGGTACGCTGGGCACTCGCCCGCCTAGACACGGTGTCCCGGCCCAGGACTACAACGCCATGACCTCGAAGCTCTTCGCCCGCCCGATCCACAAGACGCTCACCCTCGCCGAAGCCCGTGAAGGCGAGCTGGCGACCTACCTCACGCGCGCCGAGAAGCTGCTCGACGGCGAGACGCTCACGAGCGTCCACGTGGTCGAGGGAGCGGTCGTGATCGAGGGTGAGGAGTACGCCGCGCTCATGCCGTTCGACGGCGGCGCGACCGTGGCCTCGCTCGCCGAGGCGAAGGGCGAGGAGGACGACTACGAGGAGCCCGAGGACGACGACTCGGACGACGACGAAGAGGACGACGACACCGACGACGGCGAGGACGACGAAGAGCCCGACGACGACGGTGACGACGAGGAAGGCGACGAACCCGAGGACGACTCGGAGGACGACGAGGAGGACGAGTCGATGGACGAGATGGCGATGTCGCGCCCCAACTACGAGGCGATCGCCAACGCGATCGCGCACACGGGTCTGCCCCGCAAGCTCAAGACGATGGCGGCCGAGGCGCTCGCCGCGCGCTTCGAGGAACTGCCGGGCTCGTTCAACCGTGGCGCGTTCGTGCGCACGGCGATCTCCGGCGGAGACGAGGGCGACGAAGGCGGCGACGCGAGCGAGACGACCCTCACCGAGGCGTCGATGACGAAGAAGCACTTCGCCATGATCGCGCAGGCGCTCGCCGAGCTGGACATCCCGACGAACCACAAGCGCGACCTCGTGGGCTCGATCGCTACGGCGATCGGCGGACAGGCGGAGCGCTTCAACCGCGACCGCTTCGTGAAGGCGACCGGCCTCGCTCCGTCGCAAGCGAGCGAGGGCCTGGAGATCACCTACTGCGAAGAGGGCGTGCAGCTCGTGCGCGACGGTGCGCAGGTCGCGCTCGTGCGGTGCAACACCGAGAGCCACGTCGAGAGCGTGCGCGCGATCGGCGCGATCGAGGAGTACGCGAACAGCCTCGGCTACGTGTTCGAGCCCGCGAAGCTCGACGAGACGGAGCTGTCCGAGGACGAGCTGATCGAAGCGGAGTGGGACGCGATCGACGACATGCGCGCCCAGCTCACGGTCGCGTTCGAGTCGTTCACGGCCGACGAGCTGGAGACGCACACGCCGACGCTGCGCGCGATCGACGAGGCGATCAACGATGGCGACTTCGAGCTGGCCGAAGAGCTGGCCGAGCCGCTCCTGGAGTACAAGCGCATGGGGCAGAGCGCGCGCCGGATGCGCATCCGCTCGCTGCGCATGGGCATCCCGCAGGCGGTGAAGTCCGGGAAGGTCACGCGCTCCGAGCACCGGCGCAACCTCATCAAGCGCCGCCGCGCCTACCGCACGAGCGCGGGGACGCGCAGCAAGGCCAAGCGCTACGCGAAGCGCTACGCGCGCTTCCGCGCTCGCCTGCGCCCCATCTCCAGCTCGCGCAACGAGTCCATCCGCCCCGGCCCGCAGAAGCGCGAGAGCGGCGAGGGGGACGGCGGGCTAACTCGCACCGACGAGGCGCGCCAGACGAAGGCGCAGAAGCTGCGCTCGGCCGAGATCACCGCCACCTACGGCAAGTGGTTCGACCGCGTGCAGGTGCCGATGCTCAAGCTCCCCGCGATCAAGCGCGACATCGAAGCGCTGCTCGCGTCGAAGGCCGACCTCGACGTGGAGATGCCGAAGCTCGTGACGAAGTACCGCGCGGAGTCCGTCGAAGAGGCGGGCGACAAGCTCGGCGTGCTCGCGGGTGAGGTGATGACCTACCTCATCAACCGACCTCGCGCGACGGCCGAGGATCTCACGCGGCGCTTCCGCTGCACCGACACGGCCGCGCAGTCGATCATGGGGATCGCGGCGCAGGCGCTCGCGCAGGGCGACTCGAAGGGCACCTACGACGGACACGTGAAGGCCATCGGCGACGTGCTCGCCAAGGACAGCGCGTTCGAGAGCGCGGAGGTGAGCCCGACGGCGACCCCTTTCGTCCGTGACCTGACGGAGGGGCGCATGGACGCCCTGCTCCGTCAGGCGAAGTCGGGGCAGCTCAAGGGCGAGAAGACGTGGCAGCGGTACGCGCCCACGGACTACGTGGCGTACGTCGGCCGCCAGGGCATCGCCGGTGCCTCGTCGCTCGAAGACCTCCAGGCGATCCTCCGCAAGGCGGGGCTCGACCCGAAGGACTTCAAGAAGGTCGGTGGCATCGCCGTGGTCGAGGGTGACGTGGCGAAGGGGCATCAGACGAAGATCGCGCTCTCGACGCTCAAGATGCACGCGCTCGGCGCTCGCATCATGGGCGGGATGAACCACGCGCAGGCGGTGCGCTTCCTCAC